>OHQT01000015.1_pt1 | contig 106064 bp, 94 predicted proteins | sample 1578221 | NCBI WGS metagenome assembly OHQT01 (sample SAMEA3879547, study PRJEB24766) | human gut metagenome | biome: human-associated habitat; feature: feces | place: USA | collected 1985/1987
ACTCCAGCAGCAGGTCCTTGTTCATCTCCGTGCCGAACAGCCTCTTGAATCCCCAATCCGACAAGGGATTCACATACTTTGCATTGAAATTTTCCATAGTTCCGTTGTATAAAATAAACTGCAAGCCGAATGCAGATCCGGGCATTGTCCGGAATATGCTGAGGCGCAGCGTTTATTGTAGATCAAGAATCAAAAATATTCAAATGCGTCTCCGGCAAAGATGCCTAACCCTATCCGGAAAGTCAAGGGCTGATAAAAAATCTGACGCGGATTTTGAAGTTTCCGATGCAAGATTTTCATGTTTTTTATCTCCCTCCTCGGGACACCGTTTTTCCTGCACTTTTTAACGCCCGTTAAACTGTGCAGTAAGGTTCTTGACTATTATCCAATGAAAATTAATTTGCAGAGGATTAGAAAAGCGCTAAAAAATCCCAGAAAAATCGGCGCTTATTTATTGTACACATTCTCTTTTCTCTTTCCGGACAAGCTATATCTTGCTCTCCAATACCGCGCGCATTTCGGAAGAAAAATCAACTGGGGCTCTCCGCAAACCTACAACGAGAAAATCCAGTGGCTGAAACTGTATGACAGGAACCCGGAATATGTCAAGATGGTTGATAAATATGCGGTCAAGCAATATGTTTCAGAACTCATTGGAACTGAACATGTCATACCTTTACTGGGGGCATGGAATTCCCCGGATGAAATAAATTTTGGCAGCCTTCCGGAGCAGTTCGTTCTTAAATGTACCCACGACAGCGGAAAAGTCATAATCTGCAAGGACAAGAAGAAGTTAGACATAAATCTTACAAAGAAAGAATTAAAGAAGGCCCTTAAACGTAACTATTATAGGTTATCCCGGGAATGGCCATATAAAAATGTCCCCAGAAAAATTATTGCCGAAGAATATATGGTCGATGAATCGGGATATGAGTTGAAAGACTATAAATTTTTCTGCTTTGACGGAGTCCCGGAGTTTTGCTTTATCGCATGTGACAGGGAAGTCCCCAACGAGGAGACCAAATTCAATTTTTATGACATGGACTTCAACCTGCTTCCTTTCACAAACGGGCACCCCAATTCGACAAAGCCATTGAAAAAGCCACTCGGTTTCGAGCAAATGAAGAGCTTAGCTGCAAAGATGTCTAACGGGATTCCGCATGTGAGAATTGATTTTTACGACATCAACGGAAAAATTTATTTTGGAGAATACACTTTCTACCACTGGAGCGGATTTGTTCCTTTTGACCCGGAAACGTGGGATTATAAACTCGGAGAATTGATTCATCTGCCGTGATACCATGTTGAACGGCACATACAACAGATAAAAAGCTAGTATCAGCAAGTAAGCTATTCTGACGATAACCAGAACGACAGCTATTCGTGGTTAAGATTCCGAATTTAATCCATAAAATACTTCATGCGGACATCATAAAGGTCTTCTCCCTGACCTCAGTGGCGACGTTGGTCAAGATGGCGACGGGGCTGGTGAGCGTGAAGGTTGTGGCTAGTATTATCGGCCCTGCCGGCGTGGCGCTGGTCGGCCAGCTGAACAACTTCGCCACGATTGTGATGCAGCTCGCCTGCGGAGGAATCAACTCCGGGGTCACCAAGTACGTGTCAGAGAACAAGGGGGACGAGGGGCGGCTGCGCACCCTGCTGTCGACGGCGCTGAGAATTACAATTGTTTGCTCGGTCGCGGTGGGGCTGGTGATGATACTCTTCCACCGGCAGCTCAGCAGCCTGATAATGCTGGACGAGTCGTACGGCTATGTGTTCATAGTGTTTGGCTTCACCATATTGCTGTACGCGCTGAACAACATGCTGATCTCCATCGTCAACGGCTTCAAGGAATTCAGGAAGTATGTGAGCATCAACATCGCCAACAGCATCGTTGGCCTGTGCTTCACCCTGGCGTTCGCGATATCGTTCGGGCTCAAGGGAGCGCTGCTGAGCGCCATCTCTTACCAGAGCGTTATGCTCTTCGTGACGCTCTTCATGGTGAGGAAACTCCCGTGGATGAGCCGGGAGTATTTCCGGGAGAGGTTCAGCACCCCTACGGCGAAGAAATATCTCCAGTATACGCTGATGGCCCTCGTCTCTGCCGCCTGCGTGCCGGTGGTCCAGCTGCTGCTGCGGGGGAACGTCATCAGCCAGCTGTCGCTCGAGCAGGCCGGCTGGTGGGAGGGGATGAACAGGATATCGAACATGTACCTGATGGTGATAACCACGTCATTCTCGGTGTACTACCTGCCGAGGCTCTCGGAGATACAGGACAGGTACGGGCTGAAGCGGGAGATATTCAAGGCGTACGCGGTGATAGTGCCGATGCTGCTGGTGGGGTTCACGGCGATATGGTTCCTGCGGTTCTTCGTGATCCGCCTGCTGTTCACGCCGGAGTTCATGCCGATGGAGAGGCTCTTCGGCTGGCAGATGCTTGGGGACTTCTTCAAGATATGCAGCTGGCTGCTCGCCTATCTGATGCTGGCGAAGGCGAAGACAATACTGTTTATATCCACGGAAATAAGTTTCTCTTTGCTGCATTTGATTCTGGGCTTCCTGCTTGTCAAGGTCAACGGAGTTGTCGGACTGAACCAGGCGTACCTGATCAACTATATAGTCTATACAGTGGTCATGGCGATAGCATTTAGAAAAGTGCTGTTCGCAAAGAAAACTGAAAACCGGATATGAAAATCGAAGAGGCAAGAATCATCGACCTACCGAAGTTCCTCGACGCAAGAGGAAACCTCTCGTTCGTGGAGGAGGTCAGGCACATCCCGTTCAAAATCGAGCGGACGTACTGGATATACGACGTGCCGGGCGGCGAGAAGCGTGGAGGCCACGCCTACAGGGAGAACCGGGAGTTCATCATCGCGCTGTCCGGCAGCTTCGACGTGATTTTGGACGACGGGCGCGAGCGGAAGACCTTTTCACTCAACCGCTCCTACTACGGCCTGTACGTGCCGGAGGGCCTGTGGAGGGAGATGGACAACTTCTCGACCAACAGCCTCGCGCTGGTGCTGGCCTCGACTCCGTACTCTCCGGAGGACTACATATACGACTATTCTGAATTCCTGAAAACCAGCAGATGATAAAATCGCTCCAGTCCTGGCGCTTCATCTTCGCGCTGATGATATTCCTGCACCATTTCCCGGTCGACGGTGTCGGCCTGTTCAGGGCCGGAGGGACTTGCGGAGTCTCTTTCTTCCTGATATTGAGCGGGTTCGTCATGTCGGCGGGGTATGCGGAGAAAGGCGGGAGGAAAGAGTTCAGCTACGGGAACTATTTTAAGAAGAGACTGACGAGAATCTATCCGCTTCACTTTTTATGCCTTCTCGTCGCGGCGGCGATACTGGTGGCCGCAGGAACTTTCGGAATCAAAGACGGCGCAATCTTCTGCATCAACGCCGCCCTTATGCAGAGCTGGATTCCGTTGAGCGGCGTGTACTTCTCGTTCAACGCCGTCTCGTGGTGCCTTTCGGCCCTCCTGTTCTTCTACATGGTGTTCCCTCCGATTTCACGATTCTTTAATAGGGCCGGGAATAAGAAAACGGCGGCCATGACAGGCGCTGCTCTCATACTTTATTTCATCGTGCTCGCAGCCGTCCCGGAAAAGCTGTCGCACCCTCTCCTGTACATCTCCCCCGTATTCAGGCTGCTGGATTTCGCAATCGGAATGCTGCTGTACAATCTGTACAAGAGCCTGCTCGACAGCGGAAGCAGAATCATAAACAGCCTGCGGCAGTTGCCTGTGAGCGTCAAAAGCATTGCGGAGTTGATACCGGTGGCGGTATTGGCGCTGTGCATACTGCTCTTCTCGGCAGTTCCCGAAAAATTGACATACGCCTCGTACTGGTGGGTGCCTTCATGCCTCATAATATTGACATACGCCGTAAATAGCCAGATAGGGGGGGGTATCATTACGAGGATTCTGCAGAACAGGGCGCTGGTCTACCTCGGAAATATAAGCTTCAGCTTCTATATGGTCCATCAGCTCGGAATCAGAATCCTTGGAGCAGTGACTGAAAGAGTGGATATGGAAATGCCGTGGCCGATGCTGATGGCTCTTTCTCTTGCCGTCATCCTTGTCGGAAGCATCGCGGTCAACAGGTTATACGAGAAGCCGGTCGCCGCATATTTGAACAGAAAACTTATCAGACAATGAACAAGCCTACCGTCTACGACTGTTCGGTCATCGAACTGCCGAAAATAACGAACCGGGCTGGCAACATCACTCCGATTCACGGAAATGTCAACGTCCCGTTCAGCATCAGGCGCGTGTTCTATACCTACGACATCCCGGGAGGAGAAGCGAGGGGCGCGCATGCGCACAAGGAGTGCCACCAGTTCCTGATTGCCGCCAGCGGGAGCTACGAGGTCGTGCTTGACGACGGCGTCAACAAGAGGACCGTGCTGCTGAACCGCCCCTTCTACGGGCTCCACATCCCTCCCGGAATCTGGGCCTCGGAGCAGGGCTTCTCTTCCGGAGCGATATGTCTGGTGCTCGCCTCGGAGAAGTACGACGCTTCAGATTATATAAGGGATTATGAAGAGTTCTTAATATATAAACGTAGTAATAATGAATAAACTTCCTGAGAATTTTACCATTGAAAGATACGGATTGAATGTGCGTCTGGTTGAAGAAAAGGACGCTGGTTTTATATTGTCCTTACGTACCAATCCAAAACTCTCCCGCTATATCCATAATACAGATGATAGTCTAGATAAGCAGAGGCAATGGATCCGGGAGTACAAGAAACGCGAGCTCGAAGGTAAAGACTATTACTTCATCTACTATTATGGAGGCAAGCCAATCGGTGTGAATAGAATATATGACATACATGATAGCTGGGCGACCGGAGGGAGTTGGGTATGTATCCCCGGCTGCGACCCTCAGCAATCAATAGCCACATCAATGATCCTTCGAGAAATCATGTTCGAAGTTTTAAATCTTGAGGAGGATAGATTTGACGTGAGAAAAGGGAATAGAATGGTAGTAAGAGCACATAAAATGTTCGGAGCTCATATTACTGGGGAAAGTGACATGGATTATTACTTTTCTCTGAACAAAAACAGCTATTTCAACAACAGGCAGCGCTTTATAGAAATGTTGTGCTTGGACTAGATTTCAACTATTAGATAATAAATTACATAACTGAAATAAATATCATGGACATTAACGATTTCATTGAAAAATTCGCCGAGGCGATAGAGACAGAGGCTTCCAATCTGACCATGGAAACGAAATTCAGATCTCTTGACGATTGGAATTCTCTGGCGGTATTGTCGGTTATAGTGATGCTGGACGAGGAGTACGGCATACAGATCGAGAACAAGGACTTCAAGAATCTGGAGACCATCGCCGACATCGTCGACTACGTCGAGAAGCACCAGGAGAAATAGCTTATGGCACTGATGCAGTTTGACGGTATGGGGGTTGCCGCTCTTGCCGGAGCGGTGCCCCGCACCGTGATAAACAACTACGAGTACACCGATTTCTTCCCCAAGGACGAGGTCAGGGAGGTGGTCGACAAGATAGGGGTGTACGAGCGAAGGTTCGCGGACGAGAACACCTGCGCCTCCGACCTGTGCTTCGCCGCTGCGGAGAAGCTGTTCGCGGACAACGGAATTGACCGGAACGAGATCGACCTCCTCGTGTTCCTGTCCCAGACTCCGGATTACAGGATGCCGGCCACATCCATACAGCTGCAGCATCGGCTGGGGCTTCCGTCCTCCACGATAGCGTTCGACATCAGTTTGGGCTGCTCGGGATTCATCTATGCCCTCAGCATAGTCTATTCGTTCATGAACTGCCATGGACTGCGAAAGGCTCTGCTGCTCGATGGCGAGACGCGTTCGAAAGTGTATTCCCCGAAGGACAGGCGCTCTGCGTTCCTCTTCGGAGACGGAGGCGTGGCCGCGCTGATAGAGCGGGATGAGAAGTTCGGCAGGAGCTACTTCTCAATGAATTCGGACGGCAGCCGTGGAGACCTCATCATGATAAAGGGAGGCGGCTACAGGCATCCGAGCTCTGCGGCGACGCTGGAAGAGAAAGTCGTCGACGAATACGGCAACATCCGTAACGATGAGCAGGGATACATGCACGGCGGAGACGTGTTCAACTTCGTCATCCGCGAAGTGCCGAAGGATGTGAAGCGCATCTTTGAGTATTCCGGGCTGAACGTGGAGGATTGCGACTACTACGTGTTCCATCAGGCGAACAACTTCATCAACTCGTATCTCGCGAAGAAACTCAGGCTTGACGGTTCTAAGATTCCTTCGACCATCTCGAAATACGGGAACACCTCATCGGTGAGCGTCCCCCTTACCATCGTCAGCGAACTCAAGGGGCGGTTCGACACGCCGAAGCGGCTCCTGCTCTGCGCCTTCGGCGTCGGACTGAGCTGGGCCACAGGAATCATCACGCTTGACGGGTGTAGAATCAGCGACATTGTGGAGGTGTAGAATATGTACAATCCGTTTTCGCTGGAAGGCAAGACCATAGTGGTTACAGGGGCGTCCTCCGGGATTGGAAGGCAGTGCGCGATAGACTGCAGCCGCATGGGTGCGAAGGTCGCCCTGGTCGCCCGCAACAGGGAGAGGCTTGAGGAGACGTTGTCGGAAATGGGCTCCGGTCACGAGCACAGGATATATCAGTGCGACCTGTCCGTCACAGAAGGGATTAAAAGCCTGGTGGCGGATGTCGTCGGCGATTGCGGGAAGATTGACGGATTCGTGCATGCCGCCGGGGTTGAGAAAACAGCTCCGGCAAAGAGTCTTTCGCCGGCGGCCTACAGGAACATCTACGAAGTGAACACTCTGAGCGCTTTTGAATTTGTCAGACAGTTCAGCAGCAGGAAGAATTTCTCTGACGGCGGACATATCGTTCTGATTTCGTCCATAACATCCATCGTGGGGAGAATTGGGGTAAGCGCTTACGCCGCATCAAAGGGCGCACTGGTAAGCGCAGTACGCAGCATGGCATTAGAGCTGGCCCCTAAGCGGATCTGCATCAACTGTGTGTCTCCGGGTACGGTGTTGACTCCCATGATGCATGATTTTTTAAGCTCCCTTTCAGAAGAGCAATACGAAAAACGTACAGAAGGTTTCCCTCTCGGACTCGGAGATGTCTCTGACGTGTCTAACACCTGCATTTTCCTCCTTTCCGACGCCTCCCGGTGGGTTACGGGGCAGAACATCATAGTGGACGGAGGATATTCGGCTCAATAGAATAATAAACTTCATTTGATATGATAAAGTTCCTTGATTTACAGAAGGTGACGGCCCTCCACGGGGCCGAGATCAACGAGGCCGTGAGCCGCGTGGTGAACGGAGGATGGTACCTCCAGGGCGAGGAGAACAAAAAATTCGAGGCGGACTACGCCGCATACATCGGAACGAAGTACGCGGTAGGCTGCGGCAACGGGCTGGACGCCCTGATATGGATATTCCGGGCGTACATCGAGATGGGCGTCATGAAGCCCGGGGACGAGGTCATCGTCCCCGCGAACACCTACATCGCCTCGATACTCGCGATAACGGAGAACGGACTCAAGCCGGTGCTGGTGGAGCCGAGCATTGAGACATACCAGATAGACGACAGCCTGGTAGAGGCGGCGATAACCGACAAGACCAGGGCGATACTGATAGTGCACCTCTACGGCCAGTGCGCCTACACCGACAGGATAGGCGAACTCTGCAGGAAGTACAACCTGAAGCTGGTGGAGGACAACGCGCAGGCGCACGGATGCAGGTTCGGCGGCAGGCGGACCGGGTCGCTCGGGGACGCCGCCGGGCACAGCTTCTACCCCGGGAAGAACCTCGGGGCGCTCGGGGATGCGGGAGCAGTCACGACCGACGACAAAGAGCTTGCCGACACGATAAGGTCGCTGGCGAACTACGGCTCGACCCGCAAGTACGTTTTCAAATACAAGGGGCGCAACAGCAGGCTGGACGAGATACAGGCGGCGGTGCTGGACGTGAAACTGAAGCATCTGGACGAGGACAACCTGCGGCGCAGGAAGGTCGCGCAGTACTACATCGAGAACATCAAGAACCCGGACATCGTCCTGCCGAAGGTGGCGGACTGGGACGCGCACGTGTTCCACATCTTCAGCATCAGGACAGGACACCGTGACGAACTGCAGAAATACCTTGCAGAGAACGGAATCCAGACGGTCATCCACTATCCGATCCCGCCCCACCGGCAGGAGTGCTACAGGGAGTGGAACAACCTTTCCTTCCCCATCACGGAGAAGATCCACGATGAGGAGCTCAGCCTGCCGATGAGTCCGGCGATGACGGAGGAAGAGATAAATTATATCATTAACACACTTAATCAATAGCGTTAACTTGTATGGCTGAACCGCTTGTTTCCGTCTGCGTAATAACATATAATGCTTCTAAGAGCATTACGGAGACCCTTACGAGTATTAAGAATCAAACGTATAGAAATATAGAATTAATCATAAGCGATGATTGTTCTCCGGATGATACGGTAATACAATGTCAAAAATGGATAGAAGCACATAAATCCAGATTCGTGCGCACAGAAATTATAACAGTTACACAGAACACAGGAATTGCAGCTAACGCTAATAGAGCTTGTTCTCATGCACACGGAGAGTGGATCAAATTCATAGGAGACGATATATTATGTGAATGTGCAGTGGATCAATACCTATCCTTTATATCAGAAAATCCTCAAGCTCAAATTGTTTTTGCCAAGGCAAAATTATTCTATCCAAACAATCCCCACAAAGCTAAAGATGAAATATGGCCGAATAATAAGCAATTAACTTTTTATACCCTATCGGCTCGTGAACAATTCGAATCTTTATTGAGCGAAAATTGCGTTGTCGCCCCAACATCCTTCTTTCACAAGGACATATTAAGTAAATACACATTCGATGAAAGATTTAAATTTATTGAAGATTATCCCATGTGGCTAAAACTCACCCACAACAATATTAAATTATTTCTACTTAACGAAGTGACTGTATATTATAGAATAACCACTTCCTCTTTATCCATAAATAGTAAAGCATTTGAACCTGAACAGTTTTTAGATTCTAAAATGCTACATTTTTTTATGGAAAAGAAGAATTATATCCAGCAATACGCACCTGCAATTTTAAAGAAAGAATGGAAAAAGCTTTTAATACTAGAAATTGCAGTACTAGTATTCAACAATAGACGCAACATATTCAGCCGTATAGGGTTGAAAATTATTAAGATTATCTTAAACTTGTGAAAGATATATACCGTACTCTAACATTCGTGTAGCGATGCTCTTCATATCCAAGCCAAGGGCACCCTATTGATTAAAAAAGACGGTTTATATTATACCCTAAGGAAAAATTACTACTTAAGCTAAACTTCTATCAATTCTGTCACAGTCCTTACAGATCATAATAACCAAATGATACTTGTACTAGTAAAAAGACTCATGCCACATTATACATATTGTAAGACAATTTATAATAGATAATCTTCAGAAAGATAAATAAAGTTTAATTAATGAAATGATTCTAATCTTTGGAGTTCTTGCTCTTATCTTATATTTATGTGCACCGAATGAATATGATCAACATTACTGCATATTATTAGCGATATTATATGCAGTGGAAAGCATCTACATTCTAAAACAAGAGATTAAAAATAAAAATTACATTACATTTAATTCTATTTTTCTACTATCCTTTTTCTTTGTTTCCTATGCTTTCGCCGCATTCATAGCAGGGACTGCAGGAGAAGAGATTCTTGCTTATCTAATAAAAAGAGTCGATTTACGCTATCTTACAAAAGCTGTCGCACTCTCTCATTTGGCTATTAATTGTTATTTTTTAGGATTTACCTATTCTCGGAAGGTAGAACAAATAGAAACGCTTGAACCTGGACGATTTCAGATACGGGTAAAAAAAATTCTATCATTATAAAAGAACATTTAGCTAAAACCATATATATACTCATTTACGTAGCCACATTTTTTAACTATCTCTCACATTTGAGAATAAATAATTCTGTAGCTGTAACCGAAAATGCCTTCCTCTACGATTTATACAGATGTATTCTTATAGTTACCCTTACATCTTCAACTCTTAAAAATGTTAAAGTACGAGCTAGTTTCATTGAATATTGTAGAAAAAATATTTTGTACATTTCAACTTCATTCATTTATATATTATTGTGCCTAGTAATAGGAGATCGGGGACCAGTAATATTCTGCGTTTTAATCATAACTATAACTTATTTAGTAGCAGTAAAGCGCATAAACGGAAGCATTATCCTCTTATCTGGTGCAGCTGCAGCTATGTTAATGTTCGCTATAAGAATAACGAGAGGGTCATCTGAATCTATTCAATCTGGACTTGAAACATTTACACAATCTGCCTCTGCTACGATAGCTGAAAGAGATTCGGCATGGGATACAATGGCGGATTTAACAGGGATTTTTGCGGAAATGACAGTAGGATATGAAAGAGTCCAAGAAAAAGGAACAGTATATCCTTTGAAAATAATTATAGTCCCGTTTTATCCGTTCCCTATTATTCCTTCTATTTTTAGCAACCTTATTTATAATAAACCACCAACTGAGATATCTTCTGCAGCCATTATAAGCGAATACGCAACAATCCCGTGGTCAAACGGAACTCAGTGTGTAGTCGACATATATATTTCATGGGGATTATTTGGAGTAATTATTCTATTCTTTCTCTTCGGACGTTTCATTAAATGGATTTACAATAAATCAAATAAAAATATTTACTGCATGTTAGTCTATATAATGTTAACAAGTATGAGCTTATATATGCCAAGAGACAGCATACTCGCCTTTATCCGGCCTATGGCGTATATCATTTTTTTTTCTGCTTTAATTATCAAACCTGCGCAACAGAGACATTTAACAGAATTCACGATTACAAATCACAAAAATAGAATTCCGCGCTAATCATGTTTATAAGAAAATGAAATCCATCCTATTCGTTGAAGGTAAGCTGTCTTCAGGCGATTATACATATGCAGGTAAGGAAAAAATGATTCAATGGCTGGGGAATAGCCTGGCAGACGATTCTTTTGATGTAACATTCTGCACGATATATGACAAGAACAGGCCATTAAAAATAAATGAGAAAATAAAAAGTATAGCATTGGGGCTACCATATTACAAATCATTTATCCGTAGAAATATAACGTTCTTTTTAAAGGCTCCGCGGATGTTGAGGGACGTCCTGCAGAGACAACATTATGACTATGTTGTCTCTTTCGGAGACACTTCATTTTTCATTATAGCTTTTCTAAAACATAAATTCGACTATAGGTTAGTTATCTCAGAAAGAACCGACCCATATTACAATCGCGGTATTTTAGACAAACTGAAAAGGAAATGCTTCCACTTCGCTGATACAATAGTATTCCAAACATCTGGAGCAAAGAGTTATTTCCCAGAATCAATTCAAAATAAAGGAATCATTATCCCGAATCCAATAAAAATTCCATCTGTTCAATGGGAAATAGACAATGCGGATTTATCCATTGCTAATGTTGGACGAATTGATTTCTGGCAGAAGAGGCAAGATTTACTTATCAATAGTTTTGCCATAATTTCCATGAGGCATCCTAATGTCATACTGAATGTATACGGTTCAGGGGAGGATATGGATAATCTAGTTGCTATAGTACATAAGCTAGGACTTGAGAAAAAAATAATTCTCCATGGTGCGATTCATAATGTAAATACGGCATTATTAAAAAATAGAATATTTGTTCTCTCTTCAGACTTTGAAGGTATCCCTAACGCCCTTTTGGAGGCAATGGCAATAGGAATGCCCGTAGTTTCAACAAACTGTAGTCCGGGTGGGGCCGCATTGCTAATTGAAGATCACAGTAATGGACTGCTCGTCCCAAAAGGAGATGCCAACGCTTTAGCAGCAGCAATCTGCGAGTTAATCGAAAATCCTGATAAATGTAAAACTTACGGCAATATGGCTCGTAAAAGTATGTCCAGATTCTCTGAAGATATCGTCTATAATATGTGGAAGCAAATTTTCTCTTAAAATATGACCAGTCTCAATACGCCGTTAGTATCTATAATCGTTCCGGTATATAATGTTGAAGCCTATATTGAGAGGTGTTTGGATAGCATTACAAATCAATCATATAATAATATCGAGCTAATTATAATCGATGATGGTTCAACTGACCGATCTTCTGAAATCATAAAGAAATACACTGATTCTGCTATTATCATAACACAAAAGAATAAAGGGCAGGCAAGTGCACGGAACTCGGGGCTCAGGAAGGCCCATGGAAAATATATATGCTTCGTAGACTCAGATGATTACTTGTTCGTAGATGCTATTTCTACGTTAGTCTATAATATTGAACGTTATAACACAGATATGGTATGTGCCCTTGCAGCCACTCAAGACGTAAAAGGGAAGATATTTCCGGTAATTAAAGAATTCAATATTCAAGTTCTCCGTGATAAGAATGATATTATAATAAGTAGTTTACTGGTAAAGAACATTAAATGTTCCGTATGGGCAAAATTGTTTAGGGCAAAAGTAATTCTTGAAAACAATTGTTATTTCCCTGAAGGGCAAATTAATGAAGACAACATCTTTACTTGTGAACTTGCAAGCTATCAAAGTGCGGTTTCATTTGTCAATATTCCTATATATTATATTGAACAACGCGCGGCTAGTACCAGCCGAAACTATAAAGATATAAATGTCACCATTTGCTATGTTAATTATCAGGAACTGATAAGATTTTATACTTGCCGTGATTTGGGGAACTACCTTCCATATATAAATTGCAACTATATTCTTAATACATTATTCACTCTAATAAGCATTGCATATCATTCTAAAGATTACCTTTCTTTTTATCATTTTTATACATTACTCGATTCTTCATATTTCAAAAAAGATATTTCCTCCTGTTTGAAAATTAAAGGCAACTCATATTACATCATCTACTCCATATCCAAGCACCCGAGATTTTTCTATTCCGCAATAAAATGTGCCAGACTATGCGGATATAAAAGATACAATTAAATATTAAGAAAATGCACAATGTCTACAGAACATGCGATAAATTCAAACTTGCATCATATCTAATCCGTACCAAATTAATTTGCAGAACCGTTCGTTTATTTCGATTCCCCATTGATATCCGAGGTAAAAAATGGATTGACTTTGGAAAGCAATTAACTACTGGCTACTGGTGCAGATTAGAAGCTTTTCAATTCGGATCAAGTAACGGGCAAATTATTTTCGGCAACAATGTCCAAATAAACGATTTCGTACACATCTCTTCAATATCCTCCGTAAAAATCGGAGACAATGTTCTCATAGCTAGTCATGTATATATATCTGACAATAGTCATGGATTCTATAAGGGAGACGAAAAAGACAGTTCTCCTGAAATAGCGCCCGCATTAAGAGAATATAATGTTGCCCCCGTATCAATAGGGAACAATGTATGGATTGGTGAAGGCGTGATAGTCTTGCCAGGCGTTACAATTGGCAATGGTTCAATTATAGGAGCTCACTCTGTCGTAAATAGAAATATCCCTGAAAACTGCATTGCTGTCGGAAGCCCGGCACGCGTGATAAAACGCTTCAACAAACAGACCGGGTGCTGGGAAAAAGAATAAATACATACACTTTAGACATAACTTTTTGAAATGAGCATCTCCGTAGTTGTGGTTGAATACCACTCTCTGGATGAAATTCGCCGTTGCATAAAGGCATTCAAGGACGCCGTCCCGGGTATCGAAATCATTATATCATCCAACTCGCAATATAATGAAGACGAGCAGAAGCTTCTGGTTGAAGGGATTCCAGATTGTAAATGGTGTTTCAATGAAAAGAACGGCGGATTCGCATACGCGATGAATGAAGGACTGAAAGTCGCCATTGGAGATTACTTGATAATTTCAAACCCGGATTGTGTTGTAAACCATGGCATCGAAAATATGGCTGAATTTCTTTCCTCTCATCCGGAAATCGGTGCCATCGCTCCTAGAATAATCGACGAATACGGGAATCTTCAGGACTCGTGCAGAGAATATATAACACTTCCCCGCTTCATCAGCAGACAAATTCAGCGCATCTTCAAAAAGGAAGAAGTAGTTCTTGATAAAGGGTTCAACTACGACAAAACCCAGACAGTAGACTGGGTCATAGGAGCCTTTATCATGGTTCCACGGCATGTATATGAAATAACAAATGGATTGTCATCAGACTATTTCATGTATGCTGAAGACATGGACTGGTGCACAAGAATACGAAAGGCAGGATACGAAACAGTCTACTTCCCTGAAGCAGAAATCATTTACAAAGGAAGTCGGAAAGCGCGGCAATCCACAAAATATGCTTCGATTTTCATAAAGAGCCTGATGACCTATTGGAAAAAATTCGGATTCTTTTCAATCAATCCTCCCAGAAAACATCATATATTCTAATTAACCCCCTCCATGCACCTCCTCATCACCGGCATCCACGGGTTCGTGGGTTCCAATCTTGTAGAATACCTGTCGCAGGACAAATCGAACACAATATACGGACTTGACATAGTCGCGCCGGAGAAGCCGGGTGTCGCGAAGACCTTTTCGTGGGAGGATCTGGACGCAGGAAGAGTCCCGGAAGTGGACGCGATAATCCATCTTGCCGGCAAGGCCCACGACACGAAGAACAAATCCGCCGCCGAGGTCTATTTCAAGGTGAACACGGGGCTGACGCAGAAGATTTTCGACTGGTTTCTCAACTGCCGGAGCGCACGGAAATTCGTGTTCTTCTCCACGGCGAAATCCGCAGCCGACCGCGTGGACGGCATCCTCACCGAAGACATAGTCTCCTCCCCCGTCGGCCCCTACGGCGAGAGCAAGATAAAGGCGGAAGACTACATAATCAGCCGTTTCGCCCCGGCAGCGGCAACCCGACCAAACCGCAGCTTCGATGATTCAGATTCCGCATTTCCCGGAAAATCAGTCTATATCCTGCGTCCCTGCATGATTCACGGTCCCGGCAACAAGGGCAACCTAAACCTGCTGTATTCAGTGGTCTCCAAGGGAATACCCTGGCCTCTCGGCGCATTCGACAACCTGCGCACCTTCACTTCGGTGGGAAACGTCTGTTTCGCAGTCAACGGCCTGCTGACCAAGGACATAGCATCAGGAATATACAATCTGGGAGACGACGAGCCGCTCCCGACCAACGAACTCATCCGCATCATCTGCTCCGTTCTCGGGAAGAAGGCGCACATCTGGAAAATCAACCGCAACTTCATGACGGGAGTTGCCCGAATCGGCGGCGCGCTGCACCTGCCGCTCAACCCCGACAGGCTCCAGAAGCTCACCGAGAACTACGTCTCATCCAACGCGAAAATCAAGGCCGCGCTCGGCATCAGCCACATGCCCGTAGACGCCCGCAGCGGCCTCCGGCGGACGATAGAAAGCTTCGTCCGAAACCGGCGGAAAGACGAATGCTGACGGCTTATTCCAATCCCTTCACCTGCTCCTCCGTCAGCCCCGTCAGAGCAACTATCTGCTCGACAGGCATACCGGCGGCCAGCATGGCTCTGGCGACTTTGGCCACGCCTTCAGCCTTACCTTTTGCCACGCCTTCAGCCATGCCTTCTCTCCGGCCTTTCATCTCGGCGGAGTACATCATGTTCTCATGGTCCCGTTCAGTAATCATATCGGTGTCGTATTGTGCCCGTTTCCCTTCGGGGAAGGCCGCGATCTCCCCGGCTCGCCACAGGTCGAGGAGCCGCAGGTCCAGCGTCCCCTTCGGGGCGGAGCCGGTGTTCTGCATGTTCTTCAGGGACCAGCACAACTGCTCGAACGCATCGGCGCAGTCTTCGAACCGCTGGCGCCTGAACCTGTACAACTCCACGAAAGTAATAAAAATTGTGTCATCTTCAACCTGCCCCGTATACAATTCTCTGAAGGTATATGAAGAAAGATACCGGCCGTCCCAACAGGAATCCTTACGGTCAAGGCCCAGATTGGCATTGAGCAGGGCCACAAGAAAGACCGGCTCAACATCGTAGTGCTGTCCGTCACCCTTCTCGACCCCGTATGAGTAGATGCGGGCGGCATAATAGGCGCAGCGCCGGAAGAAGTGCTCCTGCCAGTAGTTCTGTACCTCGACGATGAAATTCCTGCCGAGTGTGTCGCGGCAACGGAGATCCAGCCTTGCCGCCTTGTTGTAAAGAGAGACGCCGGGGATTTCGGTGGTCTCGTAGCGCAGGTCAGCGATTCTCCTGTCGGATGGAAGTACCATGTTGAGGAAGTCGATCAGAAGCCCCTTGTTGGCCGGGTCGCAAAAGATAGCCTTGAAACCCGCATCCGAGCAGGGGTCGACGAAAGTCTGGGAAAATGAAGCCATAGTCAGTTCAAGCATTAAGTCAATATATCCCGCGCTCGGAGCGTCAGTCGGCTCGCCGTGCGGTCAGAACAAATATGACGAACGGAATCCGTACCGCCAAGCTTTGATAAAAAACATCCTGAAAATATTTCCGTTTCTTAATTAAGATTTATCCGATGAATCTTTTTTTGCCATACCTGATCTCATTTGCAGCCCTGCTTTTCGCGGAGCTGCTTTATTTTAAGGTCGCCGGCCGCTTCGGCATAGTCGACATGCCCAACGGCCGCAGTTCCCACACCCGCCCCACCATACGCGGAGGCGGTATTGTCTTTCCTCTCGCCGCTCTGCTGGCGTTCCTTTTCGGCGGCTTCGCATACCCCTGGTTCCTGCTCGGCCTGCTGATGCTCGCCGTGGTGGAGTTCACCGACGACGTGCGCTCGCTCCCCGACTCCGTGCGGCTGGTGGCGCAGTTCGCCGCCATGGCCCTGATGTTCCTGCAGCTCGGCCTCTTTTCCGGCGGCTTCCCCTGGTGGTACGTCCCTCTAGCGCTGATTCTCTTCGTGGGCATAGTCAACGCGTTCAACTTCATGGACGGCATCAACGGCATCACCGGCGGGTATTCCCTGGCGGTGCTGCTGCCGCTCATCTGCATCAACCGTCTCCGGGGCGGGTTCATCGACGAGCGTCTGCTCGTCATCACGGCAATCGCCGCGCTGATATTCTGTTTCTTCAACTTCCGCACGAAGGCGCGCTGCTTCGCGGGCGACGTCGGCTCCGTCTCGATAGCGTTCATCCTGCTGTTCGCGCTGGGCGCACTGGTTCTGCGGACCGGCGACCTGAGCTGGATCGTGCTGCTCGCCGTCTACGGAGTGGACACGGTGCTGACCATCTGCCACCGCATCATGCTGCACGAGAACCTCGGCAAGGCACACCGCAAGCACGCCTACCAGCTGATGGCGAACGAGCTGCACATCTGCCACGTGAAGGTGTCGGCGTTCTACTCGCTCCTGCAGCTGGCCATCAGCGCCGCCGCAATCCTGCTCGTGCCCGACTCCCCCGCCGCGCGCTGGATCTATCTCGCCTCCGTCCTTCTCCTGCTCTGCGCCGCCTACATCATCTTCATGAGAAAATACTACCACCTCCACGAAGAATACCTATCTTTGCACCGCCATGCTGATCGATGACCTTCTTCTCGACGCTCTCGCCTCAGAGGCGCAGGCGTCGCCGAGGCTGCGGATGAACCGCGACCTGCGCAACACCCCGGACGACGGTTCCCAGCGCATGCTGAACGCCCTGGAGTCCGGAACCGTCCTACCGGTACACCGCCACCGAAGCACCTCCGAGTGCCAGATACTGCTGCGCGGCAAGATAGACGTGATGTTCTACGACGACGGCGGACGCGAAACCGCACGCTTCCGGCTCGACCGCGACGAAGGACGCTACGGAGTCAATGTCCCGGCCGGTACATGGCACAACCTCACCGTTATCGAACCCGCCGTCATCTTCGAGGCCAAGGACGGGCGCTACGAGCCGCTCAGCCCCGAAGACATACTGGAGACGGCGTGATGCCAGTCGCAAGACAACGGTCACAGACAAGGCCGGGCCGCCGGATGGCCATATCATCCACGAGCAGGCTCTTTTCGCCTGCGAGGGATGTTTATGGCCGCAGGCGGCATAGCTCTGCGGGTGACGGATTGTAAATCCGGCACAACAAAAAAAGGCAGCAGATTGCAAATCTGCTGCAACTAATAACCTGCTGCAACCGAAGCAGCCCCTAGCCTATCTTATAATATGCGAAACCGTTCTCGGTGGCCTCGTCGCGGTCGTAGATGTTGCGCCCGTCGATGATGACCTTCTCCTTCATGGTCTTCGAGAGCACCGCATAGCTGGGCACGCGGAACTCCTTCCACTCGGTCACGAGCATCAGGGCGTCGGCGTCCACGGCGGCATCGTACATGTCGCGGCTATACTCCACCTTGTCGCCTATCCTTCTGCGGCACTCGTCCATCGCCACGGGGTCATAGACCTTCACGCGGCAGCCGGCCTCGAGCAGCTTCGCAATCAGCACGAGAGCAGGTGCCTCGCGCATATCATCGGTGCCGGGCTTGAACGCCAGACCCCACATCGCCACGGTGCGCCCCTTGATGTCCCCGCCGAAATGGGCCGAGAACTTGTTGAAGAGAACGGACTTCTGGGCCTCGTTCACCTCCTCCACGGCCTTCAGCACCTTCATCGGATAGCCGTTCTGCTCGGCGGTCTTTATCAGGGCCTTAACATCCTTGGGGAAGCAGCTTCCTCCGTAGCCGCAGCCGGGATAGAGGAACTTGTGGCCGATACGGGTGTCGGCTCCTATGCCCTTGCGGACCATGTTCACGTCAGCCCCCACGAGCTCGCAGAGGTTGGCGATGTCGTTCATGAAGCTGATACGGGTCGCAAGCATGGAGTTGGCCGCGTACTTGATCATCTCGGCCGAGGGGATGTCGGAATATACGAAGCGGTCGGACATCATGGTGAAAGGCTTGTAGAGCCTGGTCATGAGCTTCTGGGCGCGCTCGGTCTCGGTTCCTATCACGATGCGGTCGGGAGACATGAAGTCCTTGATGGCAGAGCCTTCCTTGAGGAACTCGGGGTTCGATGCCACATCGAAGGGAATCTCCTCCCCGCGCTTCGCCAGCTCCTCCTCGATGACCGCCTTGACCTTCTGCGCGGTGCCCACGGGAACGGTGCTCTTGGTCACCATCAGGGTGTACTTGTGTATATTCTGCCCGAAGGTCCTCGCCACGTCGAGCACGTACTTCAGGTCGGCAGAGCCGTCTTCGTCGGGAGGTGTGCCGACGGCGGAGAAGACCACCTCGACATTGTCGATGCAGGTCCTGAGGTCGGTCGTGAAATGCAGCCTGCCAGCCTCCACGTTCTTCCTGACCATATCGTCCAGACCGGGCTCATAGATGGGAATCTCCCCTCCGAGCAGCCTCTTGATCTTGGACTCGTCGATGTCGACGCAGGTCACGTCGACTCCCATTTCAGCAAAACAGGTTCCGGTCACCAGACCGACATATCCTGTACCTACAATAGCAATATTCATGATATCAGTTCAATTCTGCAAATTTAATCATTCTTCGCGACATTTCCGTCAGTCCACCGGTTCCAGATAGGCCGGAGGGATGAATCCCGTGGCCACCACCGCGACGCCTTCTATCCTGACGAGCAGGCGGCGGTCCTTCTTGATGCGCTTGATATAGCCCTCGGCCCCCTTGTAGATGCCTCCGGTCACCCTGACCTTCTGGCCGACCTTGCACTTCGCCAGGAAGTCCTCGTCGAAGAACTTGAGATACTCGATCGGCGTGCTGCACACGAGCCTGAACATCTCCATCTCCCTGTCCTTCACCGCAGCCGGGTCTGAAGTGCCCGGCTCGGCGTAGAACATCAGGGAATCATAGTAGATGCGCTTCAGCTCACGTATATAGCGCGCGGTGGCGCGGATGAAGAACAGCGAGGGCATGGGCGGCACGAAGACGTCTATGCCGGCCTTCTTCAGAGCCTGCTCGAAGGGCTTCGTACGATTGTAGAAAGCCCTCATGGCATACCACCTGAGGGTCTCCACTTCAGCGGGAAGCTGCGGAAACTGTCCTATTATCAGCGAACCCATGGCGCGGCGGGAATGCGGCTAGACTATGCCCTGCTCGAGCATCGCGTTCGCCACCTTCATGAAGCCGGCGATATTGGCCCCCTTGACGTAGTCCACGCTGCCGTCGGGCCTCTCCCCGTACTTCACGCAGGCCTCATGGATCGACTTCATGATGAAGTGCAGCCTGTCGTCCACCTCCTTCTCGCCCCAGCTGATATGCGAGGCGTTCTGGGTCATCTCCAGTCCGGAAGTCGCGACTCCGCCGGCGTTCACGGCCTTGCCGGGCGCAAAATACACTCCGTTGTTCTGGAAATAGTGTATCGCTCCGGGCTGGCAGCCCATGTTGGACACTTCGCAGCAGCACCAGGTGCCGTTAGCCTTGAGTTCTTTGGCGTCATTCTCGTCAAGCTCGTTCTGGAACGCGCAGGGCAGGGCGATGTCGCATTTCACGCTCCACGCCTTCTTCCCGGGTGTGAACAGGGCCTTCCCGGGGAACTTGTCAGCCATGTCCTCCACCCTGTTGCGGTTGGAGGCGCGCATCACGAGCATGTAGTCTATCATCTCATCGGTGATGCCGTCGGGAATCTCGCAGACCCCATCCGGGCCGGAAATCGCCACCACCTTGGCGCCCAGCTGCTTGGCCTTACGGCAGGCTCCCCATGCCACGTTGCCGAAGCCGGAGACCGCTATCCTGCAGCCCTCTATCTGCCTGCCGACACGGGCAAGGAGGTTCTGGGTGAAATAAAGGGCACCGTAGCCTGTGGCCTCGGGACGCAGGATGGAACCGCCCCAGTTGAGGCCCTTTCCCGTGATCACTCCGGTGTTGTACTGGCGCGCGAGCTTGGTGTACATGCCGTAGAGATAGCCTATCTCACGGCTGCCGACGCCCACGTCTCCGGCAGGTATGTCCTGGTCGGGGCCTATGCAGTTCCAGAGCTCGAGCATGAAGGCCTGGCAGAACCTCATTATCTCCTCGTTGGACTTGCCCGAAGGGTCGAAGTCCGAACCTCCCTTGGCTCCGCCCATGGGCAGGGTCGTGAGGGCGTTCTTGAAGGTCTGCTCGAAGCCGAGGAACTTCAGCATCGAAAGCGACACGGCCCTGTGGAAGCGGAGGCCTCCCTTGTAGGGGCCTATGGCGCTGTTGAACTGCACCCTGTAGCCGGTGTTCGTCCTGACCTCTCCCCTGTCGTCCGTCCAGGTGACGCGGAAGGTGAAGATGCGGTCGGGCTCGACCATTCTCTCCACTATCCTGGCCTTTTCGAACTCGGGATGCTGGTTGTAGACGTCCTCTATTGATTCCAGTACCTCCTGTACCGCCTCGAGATATTCGTTCTCGCCGGGATACTTGGCCTGGAGACGGGCCATTATGTCTTGTGTCTTCATAATTATTAATTATGTGTGTAAGTGTCTTCTATTCCACCTCCCAGGTGGTTCCGCTGTGGAGCAGGTCGTCCACGCAGTGTATCTTCGACCTGGCCATCACGTCCTTGACCTGGTCGCGCACGCCATCGTCGTAGGTGATGTCCCTGACGTCGCGTATGACTCCGAGCGCCACCGGGTAGTCGGGGCCCTTCATGTCCACGAGGGCCATGTGTATGCCGATGTTGTCGCTGTGGGCGTCATGCACCAGGATGTCCTCCTCGGTGAACCCGCCCTCGCCTATGTGCACCACGCGTATCTTCTTGCCGTCGTAGATCAGACCCTTGTCATGGTTCTTGCCGAAGATCATCCTCTCGCCCTGGCGCAGAACTATGGTGTGGTCGGCCTTCACCGTAGGGTCGGAGAGGTCCTTGTGGGCTCCGTCGTTGAAGATGATGCAGTTGGTCAGCATCTCCATCACCGAGCAGCCGTCATGCAGGGCGGCAGCGGTCATTATCTCCTCATTGAGGTTCAGCTCCACGTCGAGCGAACGCGCGAAGAAGGTCCCCTTGGCCCCGAGCACCAGTGCTCCGGGATTGAAGGGATGCTCCACGGTGCCGTAAGGCGAGGTCTTGGTGATCGCGCCGAACTTGGAGGTCGGAGAATACTGGCCCTTCGTAAGTCCGTAAATCTGGTTGTTGAAGAGTATGATGTTGATGTCGATGTTCCGGCGTATGGCATGGATGAAATGGTTGCCTCCTATCGCCAGCGCATCGCCGTCGCCGCAGGCCTGCCATACGGTAAGCCAGGGATTGGCCACCTTTATGCCCGTGGAGACCGCCGTGGCGCGGCCGTGGATGCTGTGGAAGCCGTAGGTGTTCATGTAGTACGGCAGACGTGACGAGCAGCCGATTCCGGAGACCACGACATAGCGTTCCCTGTCGTAGTTGAGGGCCTGGCTGACCTTGGGGAGGGCGCGCTGCAGGGCAGCGAGCACGGCTCTGTCGCCGCATCCCGGGCACCAGCGGACCTCCTGGTCGCTCTTGAAATCCTTGAATGTCAAAGTAGCCATATTACATCTCCTTATTTATGGCCTCCACGAGCTCGCCCACGAGGAAGGGCTGGCCCTGGACCTTGTTGTACTTCAATATCTCGCAATGGGGGAACTGCGCGCGCAGGTAGTCGGCGAACTGGCCGCTGTTGAGCTCGCACACAAGAATCTTCTCGAACGCCCCGAGCACCTTGCCGGTATTGGAAGGCAGGGGGTTGATGAAGTCGAAGTGGGCGTAGGAAACGCTGTCGCCGAGCTCATGTACCGCAGCGTGGAGGTGTCCGTAGGTGCCGCCCCAGCCGACCACGAGCAGCTTTCCGCTCTTCGGGCCCATGACTTCGAGTTCGGGCAGGTCCTTCGCTACCAGGGCGACCTTCTCCGCCCTTTCGCGCACCATGGTCTCATGGTTGACAGGGTCGTTGGAAAGCACACCCTCGTGCGTCTTCTCCAGTCCGCCGACGCGATGCTCGAAGCCTTTCTGGCCAGGGAGCGCCCAACGGCGCACCATGGTCTCCGGATCACGCTGGAAAGGATAGAACTTCTGGCCGGGCTTGAGTATGCCCTGCACGAAAGGCGGCTTGATCTCCGGGTAGTCCTTCATAGAAGGAATCCTCCAGGGTTCGGAGCCGTTGCCGAGGAAACCCTCGGAAAGCAGGATCACGGGAGTCATGTGCTCCAGGGCTATCTTGGCGGCAATGAACGCGGCGTCAAAGCAGTGCGACGGCGAGTGGGCAGCCACGACGGGCATAGGACATTCGCCGTTGCGTCCGTAGAGCGCCTGGTTGAGGTCCGACTGCTCGGTCTTGGTGGGCAGTCCCGTGGAGGGGCCGCCGCGCTGCACGTCGATTATGACCAGGGGCAGCTCCGCCATCACGGCAAGTCCCATGGCCTCGGTCTTGAGCGAGAGGCCAGGTCCCGAAGTCGATGTCACCGCAAGGCTGCCGGCGAACGCCGCACCTATGGCGGTGCATATTCCGGCGATTTCATCTTCGGCCTGGAGGGTCTTGGCCCCGAGGCTCTTGTGAATGGCGAGCTCCTCGAGTATCCCGGAAGCCGGGGTTATCGGATAGGAGCCGCAGAAAAGCTGAAGCCCGGATTTCTCGGACGCGGCGAGCAGGCCCCAGGCCAGGGCCTGGTTGCCGTTGATGTTGCGGTAGGTGCCCTTCTTGAGGTTCTTCGCATGCTCGACGATATAGGTGTTGGGTATCAGCTGCATGTTGGCCGCATAGTTGAAACCGTCGCGGACCACCTTCTTGTTGGGTTCCACGAACTCGGGATGCTTCGTGGCGAAGCGCTTCTCTATGTAGCCGAACACATAGTCGATATGGCGGTTGTAGATGAAGCAGGCCATGCCGAGTGTGAACATGTTCTTGCACTTGAGCACCGACTTGTGGTCGAGCCCGCTGTCCTTGAGGCTCTCGGCGGTGAGCGTCGTGATGGGCGCGGGGATGATGATGCGGTCATCCACTCCAAGTTCGGTGAAAGGGTCGCCGGTGGCGAAGCCCGCCTTGTTCAGACCCGTCTCGTCGAACGCATCCGAGTCGAACAATATCATCGCATGGCGTTTACACCACCTGGCGTTGGCCTTGAGGGCGGCGGGGTTCATCGCCACGAGCAGGTCGCAGTAGTCACCGGGCGTGGACACGTCCTCGGAGCCTATGTGCACCTGGAATCCTGATACTCCTGAAACGGTGCCGTGAGGTGCGCGGATTTCGGCCGGATAGTCGGGGAAGGTCGAAAGGCCGTTGCCGCTGACAGCCGACATATCTGCAAAAAGAGATCCGGTCAACTGCATTCCGTCGCCCGAATCTCCTGCAAATCTAATCACGACATCCTTTGCGTCAATGATTTTATGTTGCATAGGTATTTTTCCGTGAAACTGCTGCTACTGTGCCGCGCCCTGGGCCGTCTGGGCCTGGGCCTGAAGTTCGGCCTGAAGGGTCTCGAGGGTACGTCCTTCAGGGATGTTCAGAGCTGTGCGGGCCTGAGGGGTCAGGTCGGTGCTCTGGGTGTCATCATAATAGAGGAGCGAGCTCTGGTCGAAGACATAGATGTAGCCGCCGGCCTTCGCGAGGTCCTTCACCACGTTGATGGCCTTCTCGTAGATGGGGGCCATGAGCTGCTGCTGCTGTTGCTGGAGCTCCATGTCCACGTTCTGGCTGAACTGCTGGATTCTCTGCTGTATGTCGGTGAGCTCCTGCTCCTTGGTCTGGCGTATTGAAGCCGTCCAGGTGCCTGCCTTTCCCTGATACTCCTCGTACTTGCTGTTGAACTCGTCCACCATGGCCTGATATGTGGCCTGGGCCTCGTTGCTGGAGGCGGTCATCGTCGCGCGGGCGGAATCGGCCTCGGGGCAGAGCTGGACGAGCTCCGCATAATTCACATGGGCGAACTTGGGCTGGGCGAAGGCCGCAACTCCAAGGAGAGCCATTACGGCTGTTGCAAAGATTTTCTTCATATCTGTTGTCTTTAATTTATTATTATCGTCAAATCTTCCGTAAATATAGCAATTTTACAGTACCGTTGTCCAACCGCCCCTCAGGCTAGAACTGCTGCCCTATGACGAAGTGGAACTGGCTCCTCCTGCTCTTGTCGGCCGTGTCGAAACCGTAGCCCCAGTCGACACCGAGCAGACCGATCATCGGAAGGAAGATGCGCACACCGACTCCGGCGCTGCGTTTGATCTGGAAAGGATTGAAATCCCTGATGTCGGACCAGCAGTTTCCTCCCTCGAGGAACGCGAGCACGTAGATGGTGGACGAAGGCTGCAGAATCACGGGATAACGCAGCTCGACGGTGAACTTGTCGTAGACGTTTCCGGCGTAGGCGTAGCCGTTGGAGTTGTAGGCCGAAGGCTCATACGGAGTCAGCGCATAGTTCTCGTAGCCCCTGAGCGCTATGACTTCGGAGCCGTAGGTGCTGTAGCCCGACATTCCGTCGCCTCCGACCAGGAAGCCCTCGAAAGGAGAATAGCCCCAGTTGCGGTTATAGTAGCCGAGATAGCCGAACTGCGCCCTGGTCATCAGCACGAGGTCGCCGACGAGCCTGGTGTATACGGTGCCGGACAGCTTCCACTTGTGGTACTCGATCCATTTGTAGCGGTTCTTCGCGGACCAGCGGTCATAGTCCACGTCCTTGTAGCTCCCGACCGCCACCTTGTTGCCGTCGGCGTCGTAGTCGAACTTGCGCAACAGCGAGAACGGAGGCGTGAGCTGGAGCAGGAACGAGAACTCGGAACCCTGGCGGGGATAGATCTGCTGGTCGGTGGAATTCCTGACAAGGTTGAACGAGTAGCTTATGTTGTGGGCTATTCCGTCGTCGAAGATGAAGTAGCCGGAGTACCAGTTGGTCAGTTTGTAGGTCTGCCAGCTGAGTCCGTTATAGAGCACGAAGTAGTTGTCGGGCCATTTCAGGCGGGTACCGATGGATGCTGAGAACCCGAACACTTCCATCTGCCTGTCGTTTCTCAGCACGTTGAGCGCTAGATAGGAGTTCGTCTGCCTGGTGTAGTATGCGCCGAGGTTGAGCGAAGTCGGCTTCTTTCCGAAGAGCCAGGGCTCGGTGAAGCTGGCGGTGAGGGCCGTGTAGTAGGTTCCGTTGGTCTGGAATCGGAAGGCCAGGTTCTGGGCGTCGCCGAGAGGCACGGGACGCCATGCGCCCTTGTCGAACATGCGCTTGGTGGAGAAGTTGTTGAAGCTGACTCCGACGGTGGCCACGAAGGTGTTGCCGCCCCATCCTCCGGAGACCTCAAGCTGCGATGAAGGCTTCTCGGTCACGTTGTAGACTATGTCCACGGTGTTGTCGAGCTGGTTGGGAATGATGGAGTAGCCTGTCTCGCTCATTATGGCCTCGGGGTCGAACTGGCCCAGAGAGGCGATTTCCCTGATGGAGCGCTCGAAGTCGGTCTGGCTGAACAGATAGCCCGGACGGGTGAATATCTGGCGCCTGACCACCTTCTCGTTGGTGAGGTCGTTGCCGTTGATTATGATGTTGTTGAGCGTGGCCTGCTTGCCCTCCGAGATGCGGAGTTCGACGTCCACGGTGTCGTTCTGGATATTGGTCTCCACCGGGGTCACGTTGAAGAAGAGGTAGCCGTTGTCCCTGTAGAGCTTGGTGATGTCGTATTCGTTCTGCTTCCCGCCGCCGTAGAGCCTGTGCTCCATGGTCACGACATCATAGATGTCGCCCTTGCTGATGGCGAGCACCGAATTGAGCGCGTCGGAGGAATACACGGAATTGCCGGTCCAGTTTATGTCGCCGAAATAGTAGCGGTCGCCCTCGTCGAAGACCAGGTCGATTCCGAGGCGGTTGGGCTCGACATAATATATGGAATCGCGCACGAGACGGGCGTCACGGAAGCCCTCCTCGTTGAACGCGCTGATTACGTTCTTCTTGTCGTTGAAATATTCCTCTTCATTGAACTTCTTGCTGCTGAAGAAGTTGTAGATTTTGTTGGACTTGGTTTTCTTCATCGAGCGGGCAAGCTTGAATTCCTTGACATTCTCGTTGCCGATGAAGTTGATTTCCTTGATCTTTATCTTCTCCCCTTTGTCGATGTTGAAGTTCACGCGTATCGCGTTGCGTATGATGGAGTCCTTCTGGGTCTCGGCGGTGACCTCGCAGAGCAGGAAGCCCTTCTCGGCGAAATAGCGCTTGATTATGTCGGAGGTGGTCTTCTCCACATATTCGGAGAATTCGCGGCCGGGGCGCAGGTTCACCCTCTCCTGGATGTCCTTCCTCTCGCCCGACGTGACTCCCGAGAAGCTCCATCTGGAAACCCTGGGGCGCTCCTTTATCCTTATGCTGAACCATGCGGAGTCGCCGGCGACGTTGAGGCTGTCGATGGTGAGCGAGACATCCTCGAAATATCTCTGTAGCCAGAGCCGCTCGACCACGTTGGACAGGGCCTCGCCCGGAACCGTCACCTCCATTCCCTTGCGTATGCCGGTCAGCGAAAGGATCTGCTGGTCGGAGTAGAAGGTGTTCCCTTCCACCTTGATGCCGCCCACCTTATATGTGACGGGATGAGAGTAATCCACTTCGACTCCGCTCTCCTGGGCCACAAGGGAAAGTGGCGCGAGTGCCAGCGCCAAAGTGGTAAATAGCCGTCCGATCTTCATCTTCTTCTTACAAAGGTTTGCAAATATAGTAATTATTTGACTTTTCCGAAGCGCCTGTCCCGCGACGCGTACTCCTCGAGCGCCGCCCTGTACTGCTCCTTCCTGAAGTCAGGCCAGAGCGTGTCGGTGAAGACGAATTCGGTATATGCCGACTGCCAGAGCAGGTAGTTGCTGATTCTTTTCTCTCCCGATGTGCGTATCAGCAGGTCCGGATCCGGGATGCCGGCGGTCACGAGGTAGCGGCTGAAATCCTCCATGCCCGGTTCGCGACCGGGGTTCTCAATCAAATCGTGTGCCATCCTCACGGCAGCCTGCCAGATGTCCCATTTGCCGCTGTAGCTCAGGAAAAGTATCATGGTCATGCCGCCGTTGGCCGCAGTCTTGTCCATAACGGAGTCTATGGACGCCTTGAGCTTGTCCGACAGCCTGTCGCGGTTGCCCAGCACGAGGAACCTTATGTCGTTGTCCATGAAGGTCGGAAGCTCGCGCTCCATCATTGCGCCCATGAGCTCCATGAGCGTCTGCACCTCGTCGGAGGGACGGTCCCAGTTCTCCTCGGAGAAGGCGAAGAAGGAGGTGTACCTTATCCCCCACTCCACCGAGGCCTCCATCACGGCCCTGACGCTGGAGACGCCTTCGTAGTGGCCGTACACGCGTTCTTTACCTCTTTGCCTGGCCCAGCGGCCGTTGCCGTCCATGATCAGCGAGACATGCTGCGGCAGTCTTTCAAGTTTTTCCATGGTCCTTATCTAGCTTCGTTGCCGTTGCGCACGTCCTCGCCCCATAGGAGGCGGGTGCGCAGCGCGTTTATGAATGTCGACTTGCCGGTGCTCATGCGCTTCAGACGCACCGGGGCCTGGGAAACCAGTATCCTCGCATCGGCGGAGATTCTCCTGTAGCGGTTGTCCATCGAGAACATGGCCTTTCCCTCCCTGGAGCGCAACGAAATCGCGATTTTCGCGGTCTGCGGCACCACGAGGGGCCTCACGTTGAGGTTGTGCGGGGAGATGGGCGCCACGATGAACACCTTGGAATCGGGGGTGCAGATAGGCCCTCCCACGCTCAGCGAATATGCAGTGGAGCCGGAGCTGGTAGCCACCAGCAGCCCGTCCGCCCAGTAGGTGGGCAGCGGAGAACCGTCTATCTCCACGTCTATCCCGAGCATCGACGCCCCTTCCCTGGATATGCTTGTCTCGTTGAGCGCGTATGGCCAGAAGCCCTCCTCCAGGGAGCCGCCGGCCATCACCTGCAGCAGCGACCTCTCCTCTATCCTGAGTTCCCTCCCGAATATCGCCTGCGGAAGCTCCTCAGGGCGCATTTCCGACAGGAAACCCAGCCTGCCGAAATTCACTCCGAGTATGGGGATGTCGGCCTGCACGGCCATTTTCGCTCCGAGCAGGAATGTGCCGTCGCCCCCGAGGCTGAGCAGCCCCGACGTGCCCGGACATATCTCCTCTGCGGCTTCAACCCTGTAGACCTCGACTCCTCCTTCCCGCAGCTGCTTCAGCATGGCGTCCACGCGCGGATCTTCGGAAAGCCCGTCTTTCTTGATATAGTATGCGAATTTCATTGTCAAGGGGACAAAGTTAACACTATTCTCAAAGAAATCTTTACTTTTGTGTCGTAAAATGGATTGAGACATGACGAGACTCAGCGTAAACATCAACAAGATAGCCCTGCTGCGCAACGCGCGCGGCGGCAACATGCCCGACGTGCTCAAGGCCGCCCTCGACTGCGAACGCTTCGGAGCGGAAGGAATCACAGTCCACCCGAGGCCGGACGAAAGACATATAAGATATTCCGATGTGCGCAGCCTCAGGCCGGCGCTGTCCACCGAATTCAACATCGAAGGCAATCCCACGGGAAGCTTCTCAGCGCTGGTCTGCGAGGTGGTTCCCGACCAGGTCACGCTGGTGCCCGACGCCCCCGACGCCCTGACCTCCAACGCCGGATGGGACACGATAGAGAACCGGGGGTTCCTGACAAGGATATGCGAGTCCTTCAGGTCGAGGGGCATACGCACCTCCATCTTCATCGACCCCGACCCGCGCATGGCCGAAGGGGCGGCAAGGTGCGGGGCCGACAGGGTGGAGCTCTACACCGCCGCATACGCCGCCGGATACGCCGGGAACCGCGAGAAGGCGATCGAGCCCTATCTGCGCACCGCCGAAAAGGTCCGCGAACTCGGCCTGGGGCTGAACGCGGGCCATGACCTCTCGCTCGAGAACCTGCACTACTTCGTGAGCACGATTCCCTGGACCGACGAGGTCAGCATAGGCCACGCCCTGATCTGCGAAGCCCTCTACATGGGGCTCGAGACCACCATCACCAAATACCTCGAAGCCCTGATCGTCTAGAGACGGGCCCGCCAGGCGGTTCCGGCCTGCAACCGCGAGCCGCAGTGCGGATGCCGTGAGACAGGCTTGTCCCCGGTTTTTCGCCTGACGTGCCGCCTTCCGGGCCTGCAATCGTGAGCCGCAGTGCGGATGCCGCGAGACAGGCTTGTCCCCGGTTTCCGCCTGGCGAGCGACCTTCCGGCATTCCGGCGAGCAACGGTAAGGATGCCGCAGCACAGACCTGCCCACAGTTCTTCAACTGATGGTTACGCCTTCAGTTCTGCAACCGCAAGCCGCAGCGCGGATGCCGCGAGACAGGCTTGCCCCCAGTTATTCGCCTGGCGAGCGGCCTTCCGGCACTGCGGCGAGCTACGCTACGGACACCGCAGAACAAACCTGTCCACAGTTCTTTAACTGATGGTTACGCCTTCCACTCTGCAACAGCGAGCCGCAGTGCGGATGCCGTGAGACAGGCTTGTACCTGGTTTTCGCCTGGCGAGCGGCCTTCCGGCACTCCGGCGAGCAAAAAAGGAAGAACAAAGAAGAAAAAACCGAAAATTAGCAGATTACGAAAAATTGTCTAAATTTGCAGACTAATGCAGACCGCCCGGCGGCCATAAACCAAACATAAGCACAACAAATGAAAAAGTTACCCATCATCCTCAGCGTCATCTCGCTCCTCGGAGTGATAGCCCTCGCTGTAGTCGTACTCACCGGAAAGACCGCCGCAACCACCGGCACCGCAAACGCTGAAACCGCTGAGGCGGGCGCCGTAAACGGCACCATCGTATACTTCAACCTCGACAAGGTCCTCAACGAATACGACATGGCCAACGACCTCCGCAGCGTAGTGGAGACCAAGGTCAACAGCATCAACCAGGAAGTGAACCGCAGGGGCACCAAGCTCGACCAGGACATCAGGTCCTTCCAGGAGAAGATCAACAAGGGCCTCATGACCCAGTCGGTCGCCGAAACCCAGAGCCAGAAGCTCTCGCAGCAGCAGAACGAGTTCCAGACCTACGCCGCCCAGAAGCAGCAGGAAGTGGTCGAGGAGCAGACCGTGATGATGAACCAGATAGCTGACGCCATCAACAGCTACATGATCGAATACAACGCCGAGAAGAAATACTCTCTGATAATCGCCACCCAGGGAGACATCCTTCCCCTTCCGCTCGTGACCGGCGACAGCACCCTCGACATCACCGACGATTTCCTCGAGGGACTCAATGCAGCTTACGTAAAGTCAAAGGCATCAAAGGAATAGCAATTGAGAATTGCAATACTGTCATGCTTCTACCCCTTCAGGGGAGGAATCGCCCAGTTCAACGCCAACCTTCTGGCGGAACTGGGCAAATCGCATGAAGTGCGGGCGTTCAACTTCAGCAGGCAGTATCCCTCGTTTCTTTTTCCGGGAAAAACCCAATACGTAGGCGAAGGCGACGAAGCCGAAGCGGTGGAATCCGAAGCCGTACTCGACAGCGCCAACCCATTCAACTGGCCCCGGGCCGCATCGAAGATACGCAACTGGCGGCCTGACCTCCTGCTGATGCGCTACTGGATGTCCTATTTCGGGCCCTCGCTGGGCTATGTCGCCCGCAGGATGCCAGCAGGATGCAAGGTCATAGCCATAACCGACAACGTCATCCCCCACGAGCCGCATTTCTTCGACCGTCCGCTCACCAGATATTTTCTCGGAGGCGCCGACGGCTGTGTGGCGCTCTGCGGCGAAGTTGCGGCCGACCTCCTCGACATCAGCCCCGGCATGCCCCACACCGTACTTCCGCACCCCGTCTACACCCACTTCGGCGAAAGGATTCCACGGAAGGAGGCAGAGAAACTGCTCGGAATACCCTCCGGAAGCCGCAACATCCTGTTCTTCGGCCTCATACGCGAATATAAGGGCCTGGACCTGCTGATAGAGGCGTTCAGCCGTCTGGACTCACGCTACCGGCTCATTATCGCCGGCGAACCCTACGGATCATTCGACAGATACCAGAAGCTCATCGAGGCCTGCCCCGACCCGTCACGCATCCACGTATTCCCCAAATACATCAGCGATTCCGAGGTAAGGAACTACTTCTCCGCCGCCGACGTCGCCGTGCTGCCCTACCGCAGCGCGACCCAGAGCGGCATCAGCGCGGTCGCCGACAACTTCGAGGTGCCGATGATAGTGACCGATGTGGGCGGACTCAAGGAGACCATAGGCGAACGGGGAACCGGCCTGGTATGCGAGGAGGGCACACCGGAGTGCATCGCCGCCGAGATAGAGAGGTATTTCGACAATCCCGGCATTCGCGAAGGCTGCGTGGACGCGATTCGCAGACTCAACGACAGGCTGAGCTGGAACAGATTCTGCTGTGACCTCATGGACTTCGCCGACACCCTCAAAAACGACAGGAAATGAAAAAGTTCATCACGATAATCCTCGCCCTCGGCCTGCTTCACACAGGCGCCTCGGCCCAATGGTATCTCTACCCCGGAGGCCGCAACGAAGAAAAACAGGAGCAGACAGGAGCTGAAAGACAGACACAGCCGCAGAAGCAGACAAGACCTGAACGCAGGCAGACCCGCCAGGAACAGGCCCCGGAAGAAAGCGTCAGGGAGCCGCTAAGGCAGCTTCCCGAAAACCGTACCGAGACCGGAGGAAGGAACTCGTGGTTCTCCGAACCGCTCTTCGGCAGGCAGTCCGGAGTCTCCGTAACCCTCGCGCTCCCGATAGGAGCCGGCAGCGAGAAGCCCAACGCCAATTTCCTCGAAATGTACAGCGGCGCCCTGCTGGCTCTCAAGGATCTCGGCGATGAAGGCGTCAAGGTCAGGCTGAAGCTCGTGGACACGGCCTCCGGCGGCGGTCTCACCCGTGAGGACGTCAACGGCAGCGACCTGATCATAGGCCCAGTCTCCTACAACGAGATGCTCACGGCGCTGACACTGTGCGACAACGGAAAGGTTCTGGTCTCCCCTCTCGACCCCAAGACCGCGAAGCTCGCGGAGACTTCGGGAATCATCCAGGCACCGGCCTCATGGACAAGCCAGATTGACGAACTGGTGGAATGGGTGCAGGAGGACCTCAGACCCGAAGACCAGCTCATAGTCGTGGCTGACCCCGACTCCGCCGGACGCGGCGAGCAGTACCGCTATCTCCTCGACAGGCTGCACGGGAAAGTCCTCGACTTCCGCACCGTCAGCTCGGTGAACGCCATCAATTTCATCGAGGGCAGGACCTGCCGCATGCTTATCGCCTCCGACAGCGACTCCTTCCTGACCGGAACCGCGAGAGCTGCGGCCATCGAAGCCGCCCGCAACCGCGACATAATACTCTACTCGACATCCAGGATAAGGAGCACCATAGGTTCCAACGTCAACGACCTCCACAATACCAGGACGAGGCTCACCGCAGCCTACTACATCGACTATGGCTCACAGAAGGTCAAGGACTTCATACTCTCCTACCGCGCCCTCTTCAAGGGCGAGCCGGGTTCGTTCGCCTTCCAGGGCTACGACACCATCCACTATTTCGTGAAGGCCTGCCATGACTACGGGAGGAACTGGGCAAGAAGGCTTCCGGAATTCCCTGAGAAAGGACTGCAGTCGGATTTCAGATTCAACCGCAGGCAGGGAGACGGGAAGCTCAATGTGGCCGTCAGGCGCGTAGTCTACAACTCCGACCTCACCACCTCTCTGGTTCAGGACTGAGCCCGGCCTTCGTCGAGCAGCACCCTGGCGTTCGCCAGGGCGGCTTCGGTAATTTCGGAACCGCTGAGCAGACGGGCTATCTCCCTCACCCGGTCGTCCCCCTCGACCCTGCGCACCGTGGATACCGTGCGTCCGTCGGCCGACTGCGACTTGCTGACCACATAATGGGCGTCACCCTTTGCAGCGACCTGAGGCAGATGGGTTATCGAGAAGACCTGCATGTCCCTGCCCATGGAGCAGATCATCTGGCCCATACGGTCGGCCACGCTGCCGCTGACGCCGGTGTCTATTTCGTCGAATATCAGAGTGGGCATCCCGGCCGTCCTGGCCATCAGGGCCTTCAGACTCAGCATTATACGTGATATCTCACCTCCCGACGCGACCTTCTGGAGCTCCTTGGGAGCATCTGCGCCGGATGAGAAAAGGAATACGGCCCTGTCCCGGCCGTCCGGTCCTCCGGTTCCGGACTCGACCCTGACCTCAAAGCCGGAATTCTCCAGCTCGAGGAAGCGCAGGGATTCCAATATGCGGGAGGCGAGAGCCGGGGCGGACGCCTTCCTGGACTCGCTCAGGGCATCGCAGCAGTCCTCCCAGGTCCTGAGCAACGAACTTTCCTGCGACTCAAGCTCCGCCAGACGCTCTTCCAGAGCCTCGGAATCCACCGCCTTCGCGGCATATCCGTCCCTGACGGCAATCAGTTCGTCCACCGACGAGCAGGCATGCTTCCGGAGCAGGGAATAAAGCTGCGACATTCGTTCTTCGACCGCCGCCAGACGCTCGGGCGACATGTCCAGACGGGCATCCAGGCTTTCGATTTCAGAGCGGACATCGTCTATCTCTATCCTCGCGGATTCCAGCCTCTCCGCAAGCCGGGAAGCCTGCGGAAGGTAGGATGCTATCTGCTCCAGCCTTCGGGACGCGCCTTTCAGAAGCGACGACACACCTTCGCTCTCCCCGTCAGTGTCAAGGGCGCAGACTGCCGCCGAAAGCGCCTCTTTAATCTGTCCGGCGTTGGCAAGGCTTTTCTGCTCCTCCTCGAGCGACTCCAGTTCGCCGCTTTCCAGCCTGGCTTCGGTGAGCCGGACGAGCTGCTCGGAATCATAGTCCTTCTCGGCGCGAAGACGCGCCAGCTCCGTGCGGACATCGGAGAGCTCCGTCCTCACCGCCTGGAGACGCCTCCAGGCCGCGCGGCAACCGGAGAGCTTTTCCGAATTCCCGGCGAAGCCGTCAAGCACTGAAAGCTGGAAGCCCCCGTTCATGAGAAGCAGGCTCTTGTGCTGCGAATGTATGTCCACCAGCAGGGAGGAGATGCTCTGCAGGACTCCCAGCGGAACCGGGCAGTCGTTGATGAAGCTGCGCGAACGCCCGGACGTGGACATGACCCTGCGCACCAGCATACGGGAGCCGTCGGGCTCTATGTCCTCCGCCGCCAGAATCTCGGCTATCCTTTCGTCGCGGCTCTCGAATTCGGCCTCCACCACGCAGGAGGAGGCTCCGGGAGATATCATGGACGCGTCCGCCCTGGCGCCCGCAAGGAACGACAATGCGCCGAGCAGTATGGACTTTCCAGCGCCGGTCTGTCCCGTAATAATGACAAGACCCTCCGGGAAATCGACATCCAGAGAGTCTATCAGGACATAGTTCCTTATATGCAGGGACAGCAGCATGGCCTCCGGCTATTCCTGGCCGCCGGCCACGCCGTCCTCCTTCGCGAAACGGTAGTAGAGCTCTCCGTTCTCGAATTCGGAAATGGCCACCAGGTCGGGCTTGGGCTGGCGCTCATAATACTTGGATATTTCTATCTGCTCCTTGTTCTCGAAAACTTCGTCCATGGTGTCGCGGTCGCCTCTGAACTCCTCGAGCTTCTTGGTGAGCTCCTTCTTCTCGGCCAGGGCTATCTGGTTGGCCCTCTTGGAAAGTATCACGACTGTTTCATAGATGTTGCCCGTAGGGGCCGCGAGGTTTCTGATATCCCTCGTGATTGTGTTGGTAGGTATCTTCTTTTCCATACTTTCTGTACGGCGGGAACCGTCTATAAAGTTTCATTTTTTTCTCTTGCCGTATCGTAGAGCCTGTCAAGCTCCCTGCGGTAGGCGGACTCGGGATATTCCCCGATGAAGTTAAAATAGTCGTCGATGAAGGTGAGGTACCTCTCCTTCTGCTTGGACTTCACGCTCAGGCTGGCGTACTTGTAGGACGACATGGCCGCATAGTAGAGTATGTCCTCGCGGTAGATGTTGTCGGCGTCGTCCTTGAGTATGTTCTTGAACGCGACCCTGGACGCCTTGTAGTCCTCCATCTTGTAGTAGAGCCGCGCGTTCTCGAAGGCCTTCTTGTCCAGACGCGCCTCGAGGTCCTCGAGCATGTGGCGGCATACGTCGGTGTTGGCGCCCTCGGGGTGGCTGAGTATGTACTCGCTGATTGCGCTCATGGCCGTGTAGGTCGGAGTCTGGTCGAGCTCGTAGCGCAGGGTCGCCTTGTAGAGGCAGTCCACGCGCAGGAATTCGGCGTTGTCGGCGAAGGGGCTGCGGGGATAGTGGTCCAAGAAGGTCTGGAAATTGGTCTCGGCGACCGAATACAGTCCGTTGGAGTAGTTGCTGAGCGCCCAGTAGAACTGCACGGTGTCGTCGCGCTCGGTGCCGTTGGTCAGCATGGAGAGCGATTCGAACAGGGCCGCCGAGCGGGTGTACTTGCCCTGGTTGAAATAGTCGAACGCTGCGGCGTACTTCGAGTCCACGTCGTTGCTTTCCAGCATCATGTCATACTGCGACTTGCAGCCTGCGCATACCGCAAGCAGCAGGGCCAGTCCGGGTAAAATCTTGTCGAGTTTCATCCTTTGAGGTATTTTTCAGCGTCCAGCGCGGCCCTGCAGCCCGATGCGGCGGCGGTGATGGCCTGTCTGTAGTGAGGATCCTGCACGTCGCCTGCCGCGAACACGCCTGGAACGTTGGTCCGGCCGCTTCCCGCCTCGGTCACTATGTAGCCGTTCTCATCGGTCTTCACCCATGCGGAGAAAAGCTCCGACACGGGGTGGTGGCCTATGGCCAGGAAAAAGCCGTCGACCTTTATATCAAAAACCTCGCCACCTTTTTTTTCAATCCTGACTCCGGTGACTCCGGCGTCGTCCCCGAGGACTTCGCGGGTGTTGCAGTTCCAGAGAATCTCGATGTTGGGAGTGTCGAGGACCCTCTTCTGCATGGCCTCCGATGCGCGCAGCACGTCGCGCCGCACTATCATGTAGACCTTGTTGCACAGACCGGCGAGGTAGCTGGCCTCTTCGCAGGCGGTGTCGCCGCCTCCCACCACCGCCACGTCCTTGCGGCGGTAGAAGAAGCCGTCGCAGGTGGCGCAGGCGGAAACCCCGAGACCGCGGAACTTCTGCTCGGAAGGCAGACCGAGATATTTGGCCGTGGCCCCGGTCGCGATTATCACGGCATCGGCTTCGAGCTCCTTCTCCCCGTCAACCGTGACCACGAAAGGACGGACGCCGAAGTCCACGGCGCTCACGCTTCCCCTGCGCACGTCGGCGCCGAGCTGTACGGCCTGGCTGCGCATGTCGTCCATGAGCTTCACCGCCTCGACCCCTCCCGGGAATCCGGGATAGTTCTCAACCACCGTGGTGGTGGTCAGCTGTCCGCCGGGCTCCATGCCCTCATAGAGGACGGGGTTCAAGGCCGCACGCGAGGCGTAGATGGCAGCGGTGTACCCCGCAGGGCCTCCGCCGATTATAAGGCATTTGATGTGTTCTCTTTCCATATCCTGCAAAAATAGTCAATTTCTCTCTCGTTTCAGCATGGGCCGGAGGATTTTTCGTCTTGTCAGCCGCCAAGCGTTTTGTTTCGCCGCCCGTCGTTTCATTTCCGCCGTACGTCATTTCGTTTCAACTGCCCGCCGCTCCGGTCCCGCATTCCCCGCACACCGGCCGGCCGCAGCGGCGCATGAATTTTGAAATATTCAAAATTAAATCTATTTTTGCGGAAATTTTGCGTTATGAAAGCGACCAAGGCCGCTCCGGACACACTCAGATTCAAGGAACTCCTGAAGAACAAGGGACTCAAGGCAACTCCGCAGAGGCTCGCCGTTCACGACGCCATGCTCAAGCTCGGACATGCCAGCGCCGACATGGTCGCCGAGCAGATGGCCAATGCGGGGTTCACGCGCATCACCATAGCCTCCGTATACAACATACTCTCCACCCTGGCAGACCTCAAGGTCTATTCCCGCCGCATGAGCGCGAACAACAAGATGTATTTCGACGTCAACAGCTTCAGGCACATCCACCTCTACGACAAGGCGAACCATGAATACCGCGACCTGCTGGACGACGAGCTCATGGAACTGGTCGAAAGCAAGCTGAAGGGCCGCCGGTTCCGTGGCTACGCCATCGACAGCGTCGACATCCAGATAGTCTGCCACCCGACCCGCCGCAAAGCGCGCGGCACCGCGGAGTAGCAGGGATCCCACATAGCACTTTTTGATAAAACCGGGAGGAAAGGCACTTTTCAGGACGCCGGGCCGTCTTCCGCCAGCTCGCAGAGCAGGGTGGCCTGGGTGCAGTCACGCACCCTGACGCGCACGAAATCGCCGGGCCGGTGCCCCTTGTCAGCCCACACGCACATCTTGTTCTGCTGGTTGCGGCCGCAGAGCTCGTCGGGGTTCTTCTTCGAAGGGCCTTCCACGAGCACGGTGAACTCCCTGCCGACATCGCGGCGGTTGCTCTCCAGCGACAGACGGTTCTGCAGGGCGATGATCTCCTCGAGACGCCGCGTCTTGGTGGCCAGATCCACATCGTCGGGATACTTCCTGGCCGCGAGGGTTCCGGGCCGCTCGGAATAGTAGAACATGTAGGCGGCATCGAAACCGACCTCCTCAAACAGGCTCAGCGTGTCCCTGTGGTCCTCCTCCGTCTCCGAGCAGAATCCCGCTATCACGTCGGTGGTGATGGCGCAGTCCGGCATCAGCTCCCGTATGCGCGCCACCCTCGATAGGTACCATTCCCGCGTATAGCGGCGGCGCATCTTCTCCAGGATGCGGTCCGAACCGGACTGCACCGGAAGGTGGATATGCCGGCAGATATTGGAATGCGAGGCCATCGTGAGCAGCACCTCGTCGGAAATGTCCTGCGGGTTGGAGGTCGAGAAGCGTATGCGCATCTGCGGAACCGCCTCGGCCACCGCCTTCAGCAGGCCTGCGAAATCCATATCCCCGTATCTATAGGAGTCCACGTTCTGGCCGAGCAGGGTGACTTCGCGGTAGCCCTGTGCGAAACAGCCGCAGGCCTCGCGGACTATGGACTTCCAGTCGCGGCTGCGCTCCGCTCCCCTGGTATACGGAACCACGCAGTAGGAGCAGACGTTGTTGCATCCGCGCATGATGGAGATGAAGGCCGATACCCCGTTCCTGTCGAGGCGCACCGGGTCGATGTCGGCGTATGTCTCCTCCCGGGAGAGCAGCACGTTGATCTGCGGCTGCCCCGAAAGCGCCCCTTCGACCATTGCGGGCAGCATGCGGTAGCTGTCGGGGCCGGCGACTATGTCGACCTTGCCCGACTTCAGCAGCTCCTCCTTCAGGCGTTCGGCCATGCAGCCGAGTATGCCCGTGACCACGCCCGGACGCGCCTTCCGGTAGATGTTGAACTGCTCGATGCGGCCCAGTATGCGCTGCTCGGCGTTGTCACGTATCGAGCAGGTGTTCGCCATGATGACGTCGGCTTCGGCAATCTGCTCCGTGCGCACGTAGCCGGCCTTCCCCAGAATGGAGAAAACCACTTCCGTGTCAGCCACATTCATCTGGCATCCGTATGTCTCAATATATACCTTGTTCATATTCCGGCACAAAGATATGGATTTTTCTTATCTTTGCATGATGTCCCCGTGGCAGGGAATTTGATTGAAACATCGGATTGAAATGAAAAAAAGCATAATATTCAGCATATTCATCCTCCTTCTGGTCATGGTGCGGCCCGCCGCCGCCCAGATGCCGTCGCAGCTGCCTTCCATTTCGGGCGACGAGCTCGTGCATGCCGGAACCGAGGTCGAAATCGACTCGACCCTCTACGGGAAGGACATATTTTCGGTGCTCCCCGACGACGTGGTGGTCATACAGCCCTCCGAGGTCCGCGACGCGCTGAACGCCCAGATCGAGGCGAACGACGACACCAGCTTCAACGGCTTCCGGATACGCATCTACATCGGCAGCAGCCCCAGGGCCCGGGAGGAATCGCTTGAAGCGCTGGTGAAGTTCAACGAAAGGTTCCCGTACATACAGGCATACCGCAGCTATTCCACCCCCAATTTCAAGGTCTCCGTCGGCAACTTCCGCACCCGCGTCGACGCCGAGATACTGCTCAACGTGATCAGGGAGGAGTTCCCGGACGCGTTCATCGCCAGGGAGAGGTTCAAGTATCCCACGATAGGCACGCCGGACCTGCGCGGCCCCGAAGCTGAAGCAACGGAAGAGTACGCCCTATGATCAAGCAGGGACTTGAACTCAAGCAGCAGCAGAAGCTGTCACCGCTCCAGATACAGACCATAAAGCTCATCGAGCTGCCTGTCCAGGAGCTGGAGCAGCGCGTGCGCACCGAGCTCGAGGAGAATCCCGTGCTGGACGACACCCCCGACCCCGAAAAGGAGTCCGAAGAACCCAAGGAGGTGTCCCTCGATGAAATCAAGGACGACGACTACATCCCTTCCTACAGGCTGAAGGTCAACAACTGGGGCAAGGACCCGAGGCCGGAATACAACAGCTTCTCGACCACGACCACCTTCACCCAGAATCTCCTTGACCAGCTCGGATGCCGCAACCTGTCGCAGAAGGAGCACGACGTCGCGGCCTTCATAATAGGTTCGCTCGACGAGGACGGCTATCTGCGCAGGGACATAGAGTCGCTGGTCGACGACATGGCCTTCCGCGCCGGCATTAACACCGACGAGGAGGAGGTGACGAGGATGCTCAAGCTGATCCAGGAGTTCGAACCGACCGGCGTCGGGGCGAGGGACCTCAGGGAATGCCTGCTGCTGCAGCTGCGGAACTGCAGGCAGACCAGGGACGTGCAGAACGCGGAGCGCATCATCTCCGACTATTTCCAGGAATTCAGCAACAAGCATTTCCAGAAGATAATCTCGCGCATGGGCATAAGCGAGGACGAGCTCAAGGGGGCGATGTCCCGCATAGTCAGGCTCAACCCCTCCCCGGGCGGCGGCAGCGACGATTCCTACAGCGACCGCGCCCAGCAGATAGTGCCGGACTTCATCCTGGAGAACAACGACGGGGAACTGTCGTTCACCATGCCCCGCATCTCGATTCCGGAAATCAGGGTCAACAGGAAATACGCCGACCTGCTAATGTCGGCGAAGGGCTCCTCGGAGAGGGCCCAGAAGGAGGCCGCAACCTTCGTGAAGCAGAAGCTGGATTCGGCGAAATGGTTCGTCGAGGCGCTGAAGCAGAGGCAGAACACCCTCAGCCGCACCATGCAGGCCATACTCGACTATCAGCACGACTATTTCGAGACCGGCGACGACACCAACCTGCGCCCTATGGTGCTCAAGGACATAGCCGAGAAGACAGGCTTCGACATCTCCACCATCTCCCGCGTGGTCAACAGCAAGTACATCGAGACCCATTTCGGCATCTTCCCCCTGAAATATTTCTTCTCCGAAGGCATGGAGAACAGCGACGGGGAGGAGGTCTCCACCAGGGAGCTCAAGAAGGTCCTGCAGGAGTGCATCGACGCCGAGGACAAGAAGAAGCCCCTGACCGACGAGCAGCTCGTGGGCGAGATGGCCAGACGGGGCTACAAGGTCGCACGCCGCACCATCGCCAAATACCGGGGGCAGCTGGGAATCCCTCTCGCCCGCTGGCGCAAGGAGCTTTAGGGTTCAGACAATTCCCGCCACCCGCTCCTCGGCGAAGGAGAAGAAGCAGTCGTCGCTCACCACCACATGGTCAACCAGCTGCAGCCCACAGGCCTTCACGGCCTTGTGGAGCAATGCGGTCTGTTTCTTGTCGGCCTCGCTCGGACGGGGATTCCCGCTGGGATGGTTATGCACCAGGATGACGCCCGAAGCGCAATTGTCCAGCGCGAGCCGGAGCACCTGACGGGTGTCTATGACCGTCGCCCTGCCGCCTCCGGAGCTCAGTTTCAGGCTTTTGAGCAGATAGCAGCTGTCGTTGAGCAGCAGCACCCAGCACTCCTCGTGCCTGAGGCCCTTCAGTTTCGGAAGCATGAGTTCGAACACCCTGCGCGCGGTGACAATGGGAGTCTTGCTCAACGCCGATTCCTCATGGATGAAACGCCGGCCCAGCTCCAGGGCGGCCAGAACCGTGGAGGCCTTGCCCTCCCCTATGCCGGGAAGCGCGCACATGTGTACGCTGTCCATGTTGAAAAGATTGCCCAGGCTGCCGTCGGCGGCGTTGAGCAGCTGCTGCGCAAGATCCAATGCGCTGGCATCTCGGTTGCCGCTGCGCAGCAGCACGGCCAGAAGTTCGCCGTTGCTGAGCCTGCCGGCGCCTCCGGCAAGCAGCTTTTCGCGAGGCCTTTCGCTCTCGCAGAGATCCTTGATTTTCATAGTCAGTCCAGTTTGTGCCAAAGGCATACGTTCAAATATACGCAAACATTCCTACTTCTCTACAAAATTCGTATCTTTATTTGCGGATGCCGCGTCCGGGAAGGCACGCACGCCAGTTTCAGGACCCCGGCAGGCGACAGCGATGAAGATACTTATAATAGAAGACGAACCCTCGCTGCAGGAGCTTATGGCCCGCAGCCTCACAAAAGAGCATCATATAGTGGAGACCGCTTCGGACTACTCCGAGGCGGAGTCAAAACTGGCCGACTACTCCTACGACTGCGTGCTGCTCGACATCATGCTGCCCGGAGGAAACGGACTCGGGCTGCTGGAGACGCTCAAGAAAGCCGGACGGCGTGAGGCGGTGATCATCATCTCCGCACGCGACTCCCTGGACGACAGGATACGCGGACTAGAGGAAGGCGCGGACGACTATCTGCCCAAGCCCTTCCACCTCGCGGAGCTCTCGGCGCGCATACGCAGCGTGGCGAGACGCACCCTCGGAGGAGGACGCAGCGGCATCACCCTCGGGAACGTGACCGTGGAGCCGGAGAGCTTCCGCACCAGAGTCGACGGCAGGGAGCTCCCGCTGCTGAAGAAGGAGTTCGACATACTCTCCTACTTCATGCAGCGCCCCGGGCACATAGTCGACAAGGCGGTGCTGGCCGAAGCCGTATGGGGCGACCATATCGACCAGGCCGACAACTTCAATTTCGTCTACTCGCAGATGAAGAACCTGAGGCGCAAGCTCGAGGAGGCCGGAGCCACGATAGAAATCAAGGCGGTCTACGGCTTCGGCTACAAGCTGGTATGCCGCGACTCCGAAGAAAGATGAAGCTGATATACAACATAGCCCTCCGGCTCACGGCGCTGCTGCTCCCCCTGATCGCCGTCTGGGCGGTCATCTTCTATTCCGCGATGGTCAGGGAGATCAACGACGAGGCCGACGACGCGCTCGAGGACTACTCCGAACTCATAATCATACGCCTGCTCGCCGGAGAGCCGCTGCCGAAGATGAACGAAGGCTCCAACAACAGCTACTCGGTCACCGCCGTCAGCGAAGAATACGCCGCCGCGCATCCGGCTTTCCGCTACTACGACGCCGAGGTCTGGGTGCCCGAAAAGGAGGAGACCGAACCCGCCAGGGTGCTCGTCACCGTATTCCGCGACGGGGACGGAGGTTTCATGGAGCTGCGGGTCGCGATGCCCACATTCGAGAAGGAGGACCTGCTCCGCACTGTGCTGACCTGGGTGGTGCTGCTCTACCTTCTCCTGATGCTGACCTGCGTCGGCACCACGCTCTGGGTGTTCCGGAAGAGCCTGCGGCCGCTGTATGCGCTGCTGGACTGGCTGGACGGCTACCTCCCGGGACGCAAGGCCGCGCCGGTGCCCGACGGCGGAGACATCATGGAATTCCGGAAGCTGAACGAGGCGGCGCAGCAGGCCGTGGACCGCTTCGAGAAGCTCTTCGAACAGCAGAAGCAGTTCATCGGGAACGCCTCGCACGAACTTCAGACCCCGCTCGCGGTACTCCAGGGCAGGATGGAATATCTGCTGGACAACGCCAGGCTCGACGACATGACGGCCGGCGAGATAGCCAAGATGCAGGGCACCCTCAGCCGCATCATACGGCTAAACAAGACCCTGCTCCTGCTCACCAGGATAGAGAACGGACAGTTCCTGGAACGCACGGAGCTCGACCTCGCGGCGCTGATACGCGAACAGCAGGAGATGTACGCCGAAATCCATGCAGGCAGGCAGATACGCTGCCGCATGGAGCTCCCGGAAAGCGCCGCAGTGGTGATGAACGAGGCGCTGGCGTCGCTGATTGTCGGCAATCTGCTGAAAAACGCCTACGTCCACAGCCCCGACGGGGCCGAAATACGCATATCTCTGGACGGCGGAGTGCTGGAAATATCCAACAGCGGCGAGGAGGCGCTCGACGCAGAGCATATCTTCGACCGTTTCTTCCAGGGCTCGAAGAAGGAGGGCTCCACCGGGCTGGGGCTCGCCCTGGTGCGCGCATCGGCGGAATTCTGCAGGCTCGGACTCAGCTACCGGCACTCCGGAGTCATGCATATCTTCCGGGTCGACTTCGGGCCGGTGATGCAGGCCTGACGGTTTTTCCGAAAAATTTCCGCCGTTACAGATTCGCTACAGAATCGCAGCCTACCTTTGCATCGGAAACAATTAGGAACACTATATGAAAAAGACATTTGCACTCTTCGCGGCAATCATGCTGGTCCTTGCGCCCGCAGCCGCCGACAACGACAAGGCCGTGACCGTCGACCAGCTCCCCGCAGCCGCACGCGAACTTATCAGCACCTATTTTCCCGGAGAGACAGTAGCCTACGCCAAGCTCGAGAGGGACTTCCCCGAATCCAGATACGAAGTCGTGTTCACCAGCTCCCGCAAGCTGGAGTTCAAGAGGAACGGACAGTGGACAAAAATCTCTTGCCGCTATTCGAACGTCCCCGAGGAACTGGTTCCTGCCGGAATGATGGCCAAGGTAAGGGAATTCTACCCCGGAGCGGCCGTCACCGAAATCGAGCGTGACAGGCGCAGCACCGAACTCAAGCTGAACAACAGAATCGAGATGACCTTCGACCGCAACGGCCTGCTTATGGAAATAGACAACTGACACAACAGATAGAACACAAAAACGACATTATCATGAAAAAGTTTATCATCGCAGCCTCCGCGCTGCTTCTCGGAATCTTCACGGCGAAAGCCGACTACGAACGTCCCATCAGGCTGGAAGAACTGCCCGCACCCGCGCAGGAGTTCCTCGGCACCCATTTCTCCGACCTCACCGTGGCATACGTGAGCGAAGAGCGCGAAACCTTCTACCTCGACTACGAAGTGCTCTACACCGACCGCACCGAGGTCAATTTCAACCAGTCCGGAGAATGGACCTCCGTGGAGCGCAAATACTCGGCCGTGCCCGATGCACTTGTCCCCAACGAGATAAAGGACAACATCGGCACGCTCAGCTTCGGCCAGGGCCAGTTCGTCCGCAAAATCGAGAGGAAAGGCTACATGTGGGAGGTGGAGCTGTCCAACGGCATCGAGCTGACCTACGACAACCAGTTCAAGCTCATGGACATAGACGATTGAGATGAGAAGAATTGCATTGCCCGTAATGGCAGGCGTGGCGGTCGCGATTGCGGCCGTCACGATTGCCGTGAACATAGAGTCCGAGAAGCCTGTCGCCCTCGGGACGCTTCCGGAGGGGGTGAAGGACTTCCTCAAGGAGCACTACGCAGGCGAACAGCCGGCGCTGGCCATCAGAAAGTTCGAGGGACTGAAGACGGAATACGAACTCACCTTCATCGACGGCACAAAGCTGGAGTTCGACGCCAAGGGACAGTGGAAGGAAGTCAAGAGCCATGTCAGGACCGTGCCCGAAGCCTTCGTTCCCCCGATGATACGGGAATATCTCGACAGGAACTTCCCGGGGGTGGCCGTGATGGAGATTTCAAGGGACAGGAAGGAGTTCGAGACCGGACTGTCGAACAGGATTGAACTGACCTTCGACTCCCGGACCTTCATGCTCACCGATTTCGACGACTGATGGATTACGTTGCGGCCTCGGCCGTATCGGAAGCGCAGGACATCGAACTGCAATGGACAGGCCGCGGGCCGGCTATTCCGCCTCCCCGGCCGGCACGGAACCTGTTTCCGAAGGTTCAGCACCATCGTTGTCCCTGCTCTCGGCGGAACCCGCCGCCGGCTCCGCGCCGGCCTCCAGCACCGCCTTCTCCTCGGGCGAGAGGGAGTCGAGCTTCTGGTCTACGGCCGACTTGTATCCAAGCTCCCTGCGGCGCTCCTCGATGAAGCGGTTGCGCCGGTTTTCACGTATAGCATTGTCCACGCCGCGCCGGAAGATGTCCTGTATGGACTCCCTCAGGTTGATGCGGGTATCGTCTATGACTTCGGAGAACACAGGTACAGCGGCGCTCTTGTACTTGGGCTTGCCTATGCGGAACTTGAAGTCGTCGAAGGTTCCCGAAAGGTCTATGCCCACCCGGAACGGCAGAGGGGAATCAATCACCGACACATGATACTTGAAGCTGGCGTCGAGGTTCTGCACGCCGCTCATGGCCAGAGTGTATCTGTCGACCTTGAGCACGAAGGGGAACACCTCTATCTTGTTGTCGGAAATCAGGCCCTCCACGGACATGCGGTCGATATGGCCGCCAGTCCTGTCCTTGAACATGAGCTTGCGCGCAATCTGCTCGAACGCCGTGCTCTCCGAAAGGGTCAGGTCATCTCCGCTGATGCGTATCACGCCGTTGATCGAAGGGGTCATTATGTTCATGGCCGTATCCAGGTCGGCCGTGGCCGATACCACGCAGTTGAGCCTGCCCCGAAACGATTTCAGCATCGACATCACGGAATCGACCGCGGGCATCATCTCTATCACCTTCTCTGCGGTTATGTCCTTGAGCTCCAGGTCGAAGCCCGTCTTGAGGTCCTGTTTGGTGCGGGTCGAGTAGAAGCCCTCGAAGCCTATGTCCCCGATGTCCGAGCTCAGGGAGGTGTTGGTAAGCTGCACGCAGCGCTCCCTGACCGCTATGTCGGCCGTCATCGAGTCTATCTTCAGTTTCGCATAGCTTACATCGGAGGCCTTCAGCCGGAGGTCCGCCACAAGGTTCCCCGGCACCACGATGAGCGTGGACACATCGGGTTCGGCGGAGTCGGCGAGAGTGTCCACCACGACCATCTCCTGATATTCTTCATCCTCGATTTCGAGAGAAGCGTCCGAAAGTCCTTCGGGTTCGAAGCGGGAACCGAGCTCCCATGCGGCCAGCAATTCGTTCAGATTCAGCCTCTCGGCATCCAGGTCCATGTCAAGCCTAAGCATGCCCCGGCCCGCCAATGCCGAGCGCAGCCCGCGGAGATCGCCGGACAGGGACAGCTGCGACCTGCCGCTGGCGAGACCGAAGCTGTCGAAACGCAGCTCGTTGTTGTTGAAGGAGGCCCTCACGTCCGAAAGCCGGTTGCGCAGAGGAAAATAGGGGCTGACCACCCCGGCGCTCCCAATGGACATGGAGCCGTCAAAGTCCCAGTCGCGCATGTAGCCCCGGAAGGTCTCCCCGAGGTCGATGCGGATGTCGCGCTCGCGGAAATCCTCCTCGCTGAGCCATTCGGGCACAGGCCGGGAGCCCCGGGTCCTCCTGAAACGGCCGAACAATGAATCCATGGGGACGCCGGGGTTCCTGCGGGCGAGCGAATCCACGAACGCCCTGGCACGTCTGCGCCTTTCGATGGAATTCATCACGGCGGTTGCGTCCAGGTCGAGGTTTCTCACGAATATGCGGTTTACGGGGCCGCGCATGATCACCCTGCCGCTGGAGCTGTCGAGCGTGAGCACGGGCACGTCAGGAGAACCGCTCTTGGGGGATATCTTGAAGATGTTGGCGGAATTGGAAAGCGCGACGAAGCTGGTGTCGGAGCCGACTAGGGAGGCAAAGCCTATGTCGAGCCTGCCGCCGAAGGGGTAGAACGAAGAGGAATCGCTCTTGTCGAGCACCGCCGCCGAATTCTGCGCCTTCAGCGATATGTCCCGGCCTATCAGGCGCATGTCGTCCTTCAGCGAGAAGAAGGTGCTGTCGAGCGACGCCGTCAGCGCAAGCATCCTCTCCCCCTGCGCCACGCTCGAATCGCGCGTGTTGCCCACCGCCCCGAGCCAGAGGTTGAGGCTGTCGGTCCAGAACCTCAGGCTGTCCTTTTCGGACACGACCTTCAGCCGCGTGCTCTTCACCTTCGCGGAGATGTCGGCCTGGGCGAGCTGATAGGGGTCGAGCTGCGAGAGCGAGGCGCTTCCGTTGACGGAGGCACTCAGGCCGCCCGCCAGCTCAATGCCGCTCCGGCGCTTAAGGTAGCGGGAGAGAGTGTCGAGGCTGACTTCGAGGCCTGCGTCGGCATACAGTGCGGGGTCACCGCCGAGAATGTCGGCCACCGAACCGGACACATCCAGGTGCAGGGCCTTTCCCTTGACATGGAACTCGTTGAGCTTCACGTCAATGACCCCGCTGCGGCTGCCGTGCAGCTCGGTATCGAGGGCGAGCTCGTGTTTGAGGCCGAACAGCCTGTTGCCGAGGGTGGAACGCGGTATGACAAGCCGGGCGTCGAAGTCGGGAATTTCGCCTCCGGAGGGGTTCAGATAGCCGTCAAACGTTGCGGTGAGGGTGATTTCGGCGTCGGTCTCGATATTCTCCAGTGGCTTCGGCAGGTTGCGGCGGAAATGGCCGAGCACGTCGCCCACCCGGCAGGCGTCAATCGAGGCGCTGCCGTTCAGGTACAGTCTGTCCCCCAGACCGACCGTGGCCGAGGCTTCGAGGGGGATGCCGGCGATACGCGCCCGGCAGTCGAGTATGTCTATGGCGGTGGCGGCGGAATCCTTCCGGACACCGACTTCGGCCCTGAAGTCCACGGGCAGCGCGATGCGGCCATAATTCACGGTGCCCATCCAGGCGGTCGCCCTCGCATCAAGGTCCACATGCCCGTGGTGCATCTGCGCCCCGAGCCTATCGAGCTTCAGTGCAAGCGTGTCGGAAGGCAGGCGGCCGGCGAACAGCAGGCTGTCGACCCTGACTCCCACCCTGTTGCGGCGCGCCCTGCGCAGCTTGCGCAGACTGTCCCGGCGGTTGCCGTTGAGCATTCTCCGCTCTGCGGCCTCTGCCTTCCTGGCTTCCCTCCTTGAGTCTGGAGTTGCGCTGCCGCCATGGCCGTTCCTCCTGGAGCCGGGAGTTGCGCTGCCGCCATGACTGTTCAACAAGCCCGGCGCTTCGGAAGTTTCCAGCCCTGCGGATTCAGGACGGCTGCCGTTTCCGGCTGCCGCATCACCGTCATGGTCGTTCTCCTTGGAACCTGGTGTTGCGCTGTCGGCATAGCCGTTCCCTTTGGAGACGGGAGAGCCTGCCGGGATGCTGCCGGCAGACCTGATGTTTCCGCTGTCGGCAGTTCTGATGCGGCCCGTATCGGCAGCTATGATGCGCCCTGTGTCCACCGGCCTGACGCTTCCGCTGTCGGCGATTAACCTCCGCCGCCCCGTATCGATGACCTGCATGCGGCGGACGGCGTTCGTCCAGTCCTCGGCCGCGAGCCGCCCGTTGAAGCGCATGCGTTCGAAATCCAGCATCGCGAAAAGGGTGTCGGCGGGAGAAGAGTAGACAATATGCGGACGGCCGCGCAACACTATGCGCCCGAGGGCGAACTCCAGCGGCTCCGATGCGGTGCTGTCATCCTTTTCTTTCGCGGCAGGCAGACGGAAGATGTTCCAGTTCGCACTGCCGTCGGCATAGTTCTTGGCGAAAATGCGCGGCTTGTCGAGCACCAGCGACGGCAGCTTTACCGTCCCTGCCATCAACGCGCTCAGGTCCACCGAGACATGGAGCCCACGTATCGAGGCCAGCGTGTCGGCTCCCGGGCCGCGCCCCTGCCGCATCATGTAATAGCTGCTGTCCTCCTGGCTTTCGAAACGGCCGGAGGGATAGGTCAGTGAGAAATCACGGAAACCGACGTTCAGATAAGGAAAGCTGCGGAACACTGAAAGGCGGACTTCGCCGAAATCCACATCGGCGTCGACATACTCGGCGGCCAGCCTGTCAGCCAGCCGGGTGAGCACCCTCGGGCTCAGGATCACCTGGACCGCCACAAGCAGCAGGGCCCACACTCCGACCAGACAGAGCAGCACTTTCCAGACGGTCTTCATCTTCTTCTTTCCTGCCATGATTCACTGAACACTCAAAACGCATCTAAATATAGGGATTTTCCCTGTTAGGCAATCCACCTCCGTTCAGATGGATTTGCAATTCTGCCGCCCGCATCTTCTTGCACCACTCCTGCGCGTATGTCGACGTCCTCTGGCTTACTCCGTGCAGCCTTCCGTTCTCCGCATGCGTCAGGCCTGTCCTGTGACCCCTGTCCAACTCACCAGCAGCCGCGCACTCTAACTGTTCTCCTTTTTCATCTCTTTTTCATCTCTTTTTCATCTCTCTTTCTCTCTTTGTCCAACTTTTTTGGTACAGCTCATCGCCGTCATTGCCTGTCGTCTTGGAAGGTGTTTTTCCTGACAAGCTGCTTCTAGGGTATAATTGACATTTTCGGTTGGTGAGAAGCGGCCGCCGACAAACAGCTGCGACCATCCAGCCGCTGACGGAGCCCGGCCTCCGCCAGTAGGAACCACCGCGCAGCCCTATACTGCCGGCAGGCCGGCTTTCTTTGTAGCCGCAGTACGGAAATTCGCTACGGCGTGATTTGCACCCGGACTTGCTTCGTGAAATTCATCGGCTACGGCCAAGGGCTCCCAAATGGCCTACAGGAGGGGCAAGTGCGTCTAATGGACAGAATTCCCTTCCATTAAGCTCACCCGGCTGCAATTGACGCGCCCCGACCGGGCATGGCCGTAGCCGATGAATTTCACGAAGCGGGGCCTAGTCGACAAAATTCGGTCATCTGGACATTTGGTAGGATGAAATGAGCCTAAAAAATTTCTAATGGACAAAAAGTAGGATGGAAAGGCAAAAGTCAAGCACGGAGCGAGCCTCTCCAACGGGCTCGGCGCAGTGCTTGATTTTTAGCCGCCGGAGGTCGTATATTCCGGCGGCGGTGCCGGTGTCAATAATGTCTTCTGATGTATTCGTCCAGCAACTTTTCCCGGTGTTCCCGACTTATTCCGCTATGGACTCTGACCTTCGTCTTGAGGTCGGAGAAGAGCCCCTCAAGGGCGTTGTTGGTGTTGGGGAGGCCAGTCTCAGGATAGTCGTAGAAAGTCCACAGGAGAGGCATGTTGCACTTGACCTCAGATAGGCGCTCCGCTGTCCTTGCGACCGTCGCTTCCGGACGGATGGAAAACAAGAATTGCGGCAACTGACAGATTCATTGCCAATCGCCGCAATTTCGGTGGGGTGCGATGTGGGGCTCGAACCCACGACACCTAGAACCACAATCTAGTGCTCTACCAACTGAACTAATCGCACCGTGTTGGGTTTGCAAAGATACGAAGAAAAATCTTCCCTGCAAGATTTTATCACAATTTTATACTATCTTTGTACGATTTACGGAAAAATTTCAGCTGACTATGGCAAAAGAAATAAAATTCTCCCTTGTCTACAGGGACATGTGGCAGTCCTCTGGCAAATATCAGCCGAGGGTTGACCAGCTCGTCAGAGTCGCACCCGCCATCATCGACATGGGCTGTTTCGACCGCGTCGAGACCAATGGCGGAGCGTTCGAACAGGTGAACCTCCTCTACGGAGAGAACCCCAACATCTCCGTGCGCAAGTGGACCGCCCCCTTCCACAAGGTCGGCATCCAGACCCACATGCTCGAAAGAGGACTCAACGCCCTGCGCATGAATCCGGTTCCGGCCGACGTGCGCGAACTCATGTTCAAGGTGAAGAAGGCCCAGGGCACCGACATAGCAAGGTCGTTCTGCGGCCTCAACGACCACCGCAACCTCAAACTCTCGATAGAATACGCCAAGAAGGCGGGAATGATTTCGCAGGCGGCGCTCTCCATCACCCACTCCCCCGTCCACACCGTGGAATACTACCTCGGAGTGGTGGAGAAGCTCGTGGAGTACGGAGCCGATGAAATCTGCCTCAAGGACATGGCCGGAATCGGCCGCCCGACCTTCCTCGCCGAACTCACGAGGGACATCAAGAAGAAGCATCCCGGCATCAAGATCCAGTATCACGGCCACTGCGGCCCCGGATTCTCCCCCGCCTCGATGCTCGAAGTGGCCAGGGCCGGCGCCGACTATGTTGACGTGGCCGTGGAGCCGCTCGCATGGGGCAAGGTACATCCCGATGTCATCACCATTCAGCAGATGCTGCGCGCCGACGGCTTCCTCGTCAAGGACATCAACATGGACGCCTACATGGAGGTGCGCCGTCTGACCCAGGAGTTCATAGACGACTTCCTCGGATACTGGATCAACTCTTCGAACTCGCAGATGACCTCCCTGCTCGTAGGCTGCGGCCTGCCCGGAGGAATGATGGGCTCGATGATGGCCGACCTCAAGGGCTTCAAGGCCGCAATCAACGCTTCCGAGCGCGCGAACGGCAAGCCCGAGAGTTCGCTCGACACGCTGATGGTCAAGCTCTTCAACGAGGTCGAGTACGTATGGCCCCGTTTAGGATATCCCCCGCTCGTGACGCCTTTCAGCCAGTATGTGAAGAACACCGCGCTGATGAACCTGCTCGCCATGAGCCAGAACAAGCCCCGTTTCAGCACCATCGACAAGGACACCTGGAACATGATACTCGGAAAGATGGGAAGGCTGCCCGGCAAGCTCGCTCCCGAAATCGTGGAGCTCGCGAAGGAGAAAGGCATGGAGTTCTTCGACGGCAACCCCCAGGACGAATATCCGGACGAACTGCCAAAGTTCCGCCAGATGATGAAGGACGAAGGCTGGGACTGCGGCCAGGACGACGAGGAGCTTTTCGAGCTCGCAATGCACGAGAGGCAGTACCGCGACTACAAGAGCGGAGTCGCCAAGGAGAGGTTCAACAAGGAGCTTGAGGAGCTCAGGGCCAAAGCCGGCGCACCCATAATCGTGAAGCGCCCCGTGGTCGAGATGCCCGAGTTCGACATCGACAAGCTCGTGGAGAAATATCCCAAGGCCACTCCCCTTCAGGCTCCCGCAAAGGGCAAGATGCTCTGGCAGATAGACGTGACCGACGAGTCCAAGGCGCCCGTGGCCGGCACCAAGGTGAAGACCGGCAAGCCCTGCGGCTACGTCCAGACCTACTACGGCATGGAGGAGATCAATACGGCCGTGGACGGACGCATAGTAGCGGTCACCGCGCCCCAGGGCAAGGATGTCGTCAAGGGCGAAATCGTAGCCTTCGTCGTGGAATAGACGGCGCACGCCGCTGCATATAGGAAAAGAGGGTGACCCAAAAGGTTTAATATCTCTTTGAGAATCGAATATTCGGAAGAGGACCTGAGGTTGACCTCACGGAAAAACGATGAAAAAGGGGATGACTTTTACTTTTGAGTCACCCCCTTTTTTATTAAAGCCTGCCGGCCGGCATGGCTGTTCAGGTGCACAGTCTCAGGAAATGACGCACCAGGGAATGGGCTACGGCTCGCCGGCGTAGCGGACACAGCGGACCGGGGCGGCGCTGGTGCGGTTGGCGGAACCAGCCGTATACTGCAGATAATTTCCGCCCTCACTGATACGGTTGGAAGTCCTGTGCTTGTCCGGACGTATGCGCGCATCGTGATAGTCACCTAACGTGCCGACGCTCTGCCAGGGATGTCCCTTGTCGGGCACACCGGCGTCATAGCCTTTCCAACCCGCAAAGGGGAAGTAGATTTCCTCGTCAAGGCCATTTCCGCGGATGGTCACCCCATAAGCGGAGATCTCATATCCACCATATCCTGAACGGGCATAGTTAAACAGCATTTCAAGCTCATCTCCCGGAACCTTGTAGCCGTAGGGACAGGGGTCGTAGACGGTCTTCGTGTCCGTCCCCCAGAGCTGGTCTATCTCGTAATAGAGCCAGTCGAAGGCATAGTCCGGCCCCTGGATGTTCTGGTCCATCAGGAGCATGGGGTTCCTCGCGCTGTCCTCTATGGTGTTCCGGTCGGACGAGAACTCCGACACATAATTGACCGGCTCGCCGTTGGGCCCGTAGAACTCTATCGTCTCCATGCTCTTCATACTGAAATCCGCAGCCGGCGGACGGGGAGAAGGATCCTTGCGGCCCCACTGGTAATACAGGCCGTAGGTCGCCAGCGGGTTGTTTTCCGGCTGGGCGGTATTGGCTCCCAGATTCATGTTGAGCAGGGAGAACTCCCGTGTACCATTATTGAATTTCACATCCTTAGCCTCCTGGGTGATCCATATCAGCCATGACCACAGGATGTTGCCTGCCGCGTCGTGGACGGCTATCACCGCGTTGGCCTGCAGAGGATTGGTCTCGGCATAGCACTGCTCGTTGAGCTCAAAGCGCACATGACCGTCGATGAGCTCCACATTGCGTATCGTGTTGGCCCGGGTCTGGAAGAGTATGCTCGCGGATACGGGCCTCAGTTCCGCCGTTCCATCGGGATAGAGGTCCCTGTTCGCCACGTTCAGCAGCCCCTTGTCGCCGTTGCCGGCCTGCATGGCGTTGAAGAAATAGCCGCTGCAGGCAGGCTCGCCTGGGGAGTCGACGTCGTCGAGGGGGTTGATAAGATAGCAGTTGGCAGTCTCGAAGCGGCCCTGGGCTACATTCCAGGGCGACAGGTCCCTGAATTTCTTGTCGTCGTCGTTCTTGATGAACACCGCAAGTTCGCCGTCCGTGTTCACCTCCACGTTGATATTGTATATCTTGCCCGCTTCCAGCAATTTCCTCTCGGTGCCGCCGGATTCGGTGTGGCTGACCGGTATCTCGAGTCCGAAGATACCGGCATCGGTATGAATCTCGAACTTGGTGGCGACATCGGGACGCACGAGGATGTAGCCGAGATAGATTTCACCGTCGATGCTGCCGTTTATGTCATCCACCATGGATACGGGGAAGCTGACCGTCTCGCCGCTCTCACCGTCGATAGGGGTCGTGATGATGTTCATGTCGGCAGGGTCGGCCCATGAGCCGTCGACGACCTCGCCGAAGGTGCCGGGTTCTTCAGGAAGCCTTACCGTCACCGTGGTGGGCTGGTCGGGGAATACGACGTTGCGGACCTCGCCCCACGAAAGCAGGCTGAGGTCTATGCTGTCGCAGCTGATGTAGATTCTGACGGCGGAAAGATAATGCCTGAAGGTGAAATAATTGGAGTATTCGGACTCCTTGTGGCCGAAAGGCGGGGCAGCCGTCGCTTCTCCTTTGCGGAACGCCTTGCTGATGCGCATGCCCTCCCTCATGTCGCTGACCATGATGTCGGTCTGCCCGTCAAGCTTCCCGAGGAAAGTTATGCCGGTGGAACTTTCGTCGCTATAGAAGTTGTCCGCGAAGTCAGGGTCGCTGAATTTGGCGGTCGAAGATGCCTGGCCGTTCTCCTCCCGGGGAAGCACGCAGGTGCGGGGGTACCAGCCGACCATCCTGGTCTTGTAGAAGGCCGTGTCAGGATCGGCCGTGTCAGGAGCGTCTATCTCTATCTCATAATGCTGGCTGGGAGTGAAAGCCGTACTCCTGAGCGCCTGTCCGGCCGCAGTGAGGTCCGACGGGGCATAGACCGAGGCCTCCACTATGCCGGCTTCCGACAGCGGGGGATAGGCTGAACCGGCATCGTATGGCAGGGAGTCATCGATTCTTATGAAGTTCGCATCGAGGGTCATGGCCGAGGTCGACCAGATCAGCGACTTCGATGCCGGGAAGGAAGAGGACGCATCGGTGCCGGTATAGCAGAGCACGTCCATAGCGGAACCCGGACCGCCACCGGACGGAGCGGGAAGTGGAAGCGTCCTTTCCGCGCATGCCGAAACCAGCAGCAGCGCGGAAAATGCCATATATGTTATGCCATGTCTCATTTCTCTCATATTTCAATTACTCTTTCTGGCAGCGGACGGGACGGGCCCCAAGATGATTGTTCTGGCTGTATTGCCGGATTCTATAATAAGTGTAATATGGATTCTCCTGATACCACTCCCATTCAAACTCACGCATCTTCTCGCCCATAGCATTCGGGGTCGCGGAATTCAAATATCCGTGGCCGCCTATACCATCATAGGAGCCGGACTGATTGATCCACCCGGAAGACGGAAGCCACAGCACATTTGCAACAGCGTTTCCTGGGCTGAACGATGAACTCATGCTATTCGTATCATCAACTCTTATTCCGCCTTCTTCGCGAGAATAAGAATTGAATGTCAATCTATACCAGTCCTCTCCGGTCTGATGGCAGAGGCCTGCGCTTTCAAAAGACAGGTTATTGATCACCCTGTATCCGGGCGGGCAGGGGTCGTACATGGTCTTGATGAAATTCTGTCCTCCATCCTGACGCCCGACATAACCCCAGAAATTACGTGCCTCCTGAATGTCAGCGGTTCCCGGAGTGAAGGTAGTCTGCCACTGATTCTCCGTATCACTCGTGCGGAACACCAGAGGCTCCTCCATGGATGCGCTGAGAGTCGTGGCTGGAGCCCGGTCCGGCTCGTTGCTCCAGTCCTTAAGCTTCCAGGAGCCGTCAGCATTCTTCCTGAACCATTTTCCCGGACCGAACAGAGGGTCCTTGCGGCCCCACTGGTAATAGAAGCCGTAGGTCTCCTCGATCCAGCCTCCCATATTATTGAAGTTGCCGGCGACATCGTAAGGCGTATAGGTTGCGCCGAGGTTCCTCGACATCACCAGATAGTCTCCGAGCAGGGCGTTCCGCTCGTTGGCGATGAACCAGATATGCCAGGTCCAGACTATCCTGCCGTTCCCGTCGTAGAGGGCCAGGCCTACATTGCCGTAGGTGTCAAGGCCTTCACGGACATAGAAATAGGCATAGCCGTCGTCATCGAGCCTGCCCCCGTCGACCATCACCAGAGGCACCCGGGAGGCGATTTCCTCGCTGCTTTTTCCAATCTTCTGCACAAGCTCGTCCCAAGTCCCGTCAAGCTCGCCCTGCCACCAGAGCACGTCCACGTGATAGTCGCTGTCCGTCTCTATTTCGGGATTGAGTCCTCCGGAAATATCGACAAGGACATTGTAAAGTACATTATTCTTTGAGATGTAGCTATTGAACGACCCGACCCCGTTTCCGCGCCGGTCCGCCCTGAACTTGAAGTAGCCGTTCTTGGAGACCATGTAGCAATTGGCCGTCTGCACCTTTGAGAGGTCGGTGGTAGCCGGAGCCGCGTTCTCGGAGATGCATCGCACGGGCATGGCATTGGCCCTCGCGCCGGCCTTGTCCTTTTCATAGGGGATATAGTCGCCGCTGTCCTGCATGTCGAGGCTGAACACGAAATGATGGGCCAGAGACTCGTGCTCGGGGGTCGTTCCCGCCTCCCCTGTGAAATCACTGCAGATATGCGGCCGCGCGGAATTCAGGTAGATATACGGCATGCCGCCCGGCTTTTCGTAAGTCATCAGCGAGATATCCTCCCCGTTATAGCCGAGATAATTAGTCCGAGGATAGAATATCTTCTGGTTACCGTCTATATCGAAGACATAGCCGTAATTCGCATGCTGCGACAGTTCATACTGCGCGCTCTCCGTCCATACCTTGGTGTCCGGAACCCTGTAGCCGGGAGGACAGGGGTCATAGAGGGTCTTCACCACGTTGTCGCGCTGGTTGGCATAACCCCAGAGATGGTCGTCGGCATCGCTTGTCCAGTCGTTGGAGCCCGCGTCATAGAACATGACCCTCGGATTCCTGTGCGCCTCGGCCATGCTTGCAAGTCCCTGATGCTGATAGTCCGCGGCAGAAGGATTCATGAAAGGGTCGACATCGTAGCGCGAAAGGGGATCCTTCCGTCCCCACTGGTAATAGAAACCCGTGGCGAGCACTTTCCCAAGTTCGTCATTTTCCGCGAAATCCGCCGCGTTCCCCGGGTCATCGTCCACGGCTCCGAGATTCCTGTCGAGCGACGAATATCCGTTGCCGTAGCCCTGGGTGTCCGGCCTGTCGGTAATCCAGATATGCCAAGACCAGAGCAGGGTCTCCCCGCTGAACGCCCCTATGAGCACATTGCCCTTGTATTGCAAGGAATAATCCTCCGGATCGGAGGGGTTACCCTTGAGCGTGAACATCGCCTTGCCCTCATGGGGTGTGTCGTAGTCCAGGCTCAGCATCAGTTCCGGGTCGCTTCTGTCTTCTTCCGGAACCGCGGTGAACCGAGAACCGTCCCTCTTCTTCAGCACTGCGTATGACCTCAGAATCTCCAGACGGTCAGGCTGGAGCGAGACCTCCGTATCGGGCAAGCGGTAGACATTGCCCCTGTAGTCCGTGACAGTATTCACTCCGTTGCCTTTGACGGTGCAGTCGAAGCAGTAGGAGACGTTGGCCGAAGACACTATATAGCAGTTCGCGGTTCCGTTGGATGAAAGGTTGTAATAGGTCTTGCCATCCCCGAGGCCTACGCCTGCATCGACATTCTCCCAATCCTCGACAGCGGAGACGGGTTCGATCAGGCCGTTATGTGAGAACCTGAGTGTCAGTCCGTAACGGTAGCCGGCCTTGAAATTGCGCGACATTACTATCTTCTTGGTGAGAGCCGCGCCTGTGCCGTCGGTCTTCTCGAACGTCACGGTGACGGTCAGGGCGTTCTCAAGAGCCGGAGCGGCCATCACCACATTCCCGATTCCGGTCTTCCCAGACTCGCCGACAGGGATTTCGAAAGAGCCGGAATATACTTCATATCCGCGCGGACCGCCTTCGTAGCTTATGGAGGTCACGGCGTCGGCCGACGTCTTCAAGTCGACGGAGAGGGCGACAGGCAGATTGGAGATGCTGACGCCGGCGATATTTCCGTATTCATCCTCCCACTGCTTCCGGGCGTCCTCGTCCACGGCATAGACGCTTACCGTATACTGGCACAGGGCATGGGAGAACACGGTGGGCGGAATGCCGCTCTCGAAGCTGCCGCTCACATAGCTGCTGACCATCATGTCGGTATCGCCTGGAATATCATCATAGGACAGGGTATGAGTTCCGTCCTTAACCGAGTAGGCCGCAGCTGAAGGATACCAGCCTATGAAGCCGAGTTCGGTAGTCCTGTCCGGGAAGAACTGGTGCGTATCGAAGGAAATGGGGCGCAGGTACCCGTTCGCGGGATCCGGAGAGCCGAGCGTGGCGGAAAGCGGGCTGCCGGCGACGCCGTTCTCCATGCGGAGCATACTGATATCGAGCTGTTCCGGCGAATCGGCGTCGTAGGGGCCTCCGGCCTTCGTGGCCACGGGAGACATGGCTATGCCGGCGTTGAGTTTCACCCGCATCGAATTCTCCTCGGGCTCGATGCCGCGCACACATCCGGCCAGCAGGGCCGGAAGGGCAATCAACAGTATTGTCGTACGGATCTTCATGCTTGCAATTGTTTAGGGTACGAGACTGCCTTCCATTTCACCTCCGTCCTTCCAGTCCTCTATGCTTCCGTAGAGGCGGGCCTCACTGTCGAGCACCACCGCATACCTGGTCTTGGTGCCGGGCATCCAGTAGGGTACGCCCTCGACCTGATCCAGAGGGAATTCGACCGTGTATTCCCTGTCACCGGCCACCGAGAATCTGACCTCAATCGTCACGGGGTCGACCGGCTGCTGGCACGCAAGGAAAGAGAAATAGAGGCTTCCGTCCGGGAAATAGGAGCCGTCGGCGCCGATTTCAGGAGCGCGGTAATCGGTGTTGCTCCTGCTGTAGTCCGTTGTGGCTCCGGTCCTGTCCACAGCCCAGCTGATATTGGCTCCGGTATGGTCATTGGCCAAATAAACAGCTTCAGTGCTCACTCCCGACATGGTAGCGGAGAGCACTTTCGTCTCGGCCGCACCGGCGGGTTTCACCAGATAGAGTTCCACGGCGGCGGTGGCATGCACCATCTCGAAGGTCACGAGAGGTTTCGACGCACCGTCGGCCACATAGTATATATATGACAGCAGATAGTCGGAGAATTCCGAATTGCTTCCGTCAGGAGAAAGCATCGAAGGCTGGGTCATAGTGAACTTGCGGCCGTTTTCCGAGATATCATCAATACCATCACCATCAAACATATACGCGAAGAAGTTGTATTCCTGGCCGGACGTCCACGTCCGACGGGTCCTGTAGATGCCTGTACCCTGCGGGAGCAGGAATCCATTATTTGCGAATGTATTGGCGATAGTCTCCGTGACGTAGATTGTCCGGCCGGCGGCAGTGCCTATCTCCGCCTTCGAGAGGGGTGATTCGCTTACGCTCACAAGGTCCGTCCTGAAGCAGATGCTGTCGCCGGCGGGGTCCGCCACGGGCGTCTTCGCACAGGAGGCGAGGCAAGCCGCCAGAATCAGGTATATGGAAAGTCTGTTCATGCTGCCGTCAGTCTATTATCACGTCTCTTATATCCCATGGCTGCACGGTCGCGGTCACACGGATATAGTCGTCGGAGAGGTTGATGTCGTAGTTGTAGCGCCTGCCCGCATACCAGCGGCTGACGGACGAGGTGGAAAGAGGGATGTGGATCTGTCCGGATCCCGCAGTCAGCACAAGCGTGACGGGCCCGGAGCCGCCGTCCACCTCCTGCGGCCATACCAGCAGGCTGCCGTCAGTCCCGACCCCGCCGGTGTCGGCATAAAGCGTAAGGCTTCCGTTCAGGGGGACAGTCTCAACATGGTCCTCTATATATCCGCCGGAAGCGCGCTGCATGGTGTATTCCACCGCATCGGCATCGGCGGCGGTGACGCTGAAAGAAGCTCCGGTCACGATGTTCCGCATCTGATACCCGCTGACTTTCAGCTCGCCGATGTCCTCCTTCATATTGGTTATGGTCAGGCGTATCGCGGCCAGGGCGTGCCGGAAGTCCAGAACCACCGGCGCATGGGGCTCGGCGGAATTGTCCAGGTCACGGACGGCGAAAGCATAGAGCAGGTCCGGCTGATTGTCAGCGGAGAGGGTGATCTCTCCCGACACCAATGCCTCATCCCCCTGCCTGTAGGACACTTGCTGGTCTTCGATATACGCGGCGAAGCGGTGCAGGCCGCCTTTCGTCCAATAGTAGGGCGGGGTTGTCGTCCAGCCGGCGTCCTTATACTCCAGCGGCACATTGGACATATATTGCATCGTCGTCCAGTCGGCGGAAACGTGCATGTCGTTTACCACTATGGTCTCGCCTTTCAAGCCTTCGGTGTCAAGCAACGCCTTGGTGGCGACTCCGCTCCTGAAGGATATGGGCGCTCCGGCGCTGCCGTCAGGAAGCTGCTTCCCGCAGGCGAAGGCGGAGAGCATCAGCAGCCCGGCCGCAGCCGTATGTAGGAATCTGCTATACATGGATGCTGGCTTTTTCCACGACGAGCTGCAGGTCGTGGGTGATTTTCAAGGTATAGGTGTAGAGCTTTCCGGGAATCCAGTCGATACCGGCCTCCGCACTCAGGGTCAGTTCCTGCCGCAGCGATGTGCCGTCGGAGAGGCCGGCCACGAGTTCGACTCCTATGCTACCGCTCTGAGGTATCAGGTAGACCCCGGAGCCGAGGGTTTCGCGCCCCTCGGAAAGCACGGCGCCGCCTTCATAGACGACAAGGTCGCAGGGCTCCCCGGACGCCTCCCATGAAGGCTCTGGAAGGGAGCTGAAATCCCCGCTGCAACGTATGCCGGTGAGCGTCAGCTTCTTCACCTGGAGCTCCATCCCGAGGTCGAGCGAGGAGACGGCCTCGAACCCCACTAGGCAGAGCGCTCTTGAGAAAGGCAGGTTGATTCTTCCGAGCGAATTGTAATGCCTGTCGGCGGCCTCGCAGTACAGTGGATCCAGTCCTTCCGAAAGCGAATAGTTCCGGAAGATGACCGAGCCGTCTTCACCGAATTCACCCCGTCCGTAGGGGGAATATGCGAACACGGTCATCGTGCGGCCCCGTTCCGGCCAGGTCTGCCCGTTCTCGGGCTTCCAGATGCTCCCTCCGGCATGAACCGCCCTCACGCCCTCCATCTCCAGCACCGCGTCATCCCTGTCCGTCGCCCATGAAGCCTCCCCGGGAAGCGAGTAGCCCCTTACGGCGATGTCCACGTCTTCGGGGTGAGACAGGTCCGACGACGCCCTCGTATTGGCCGCCACGGCCACATCGAACACGACGGGCCGGGCGTCAGGCTCATTGAGCCGACGGCTGCAGGAGCCGCACGAAAGAAGCGCGGCGACAAAGAGCGATATGTACTGCAAGCGTGCCAATTCCTGTTCTGTCTCTATACCGTAATGTCACCTCCGTCCCTGTCCTGCCATTCTTCGGCCGACGCCTCCCATTCAATGGAGTCTAGACCTATGGTCAGAGTGTAGCTTATCTGCCTGTTCATCTCCCATGAAGAGTGCAGCTCCGAAAGCCTGACCGACTCGGTGACTTTCTCTTGGTGATTCGGTCCGGTACCGGCGATGTGCGTTTCGATCGTATATTCTACAATCAGCACCGCGTCCGGGCCGAAGCTCTGCGGCAGTACGAAAAGTTCTCCGTCCTTCCCGGGCACTGCCGTCCCGTCATGTGTGATTTCTATTTCGCTTCTGTCAAGCCAGACCATGTCACCGCCGCCGGAATGGCCGCTCCAGCCTTCCTTCGGGCCGGAAACGGTGGAATTGCCGGAGGCGTATGTCCCGGACGTATAGACGCCAGCAAGACTTATCTTGTTGAGGGTGAAGCGCTTGCCTCCGACAGTCGAAAGGGTGCCGTAGTCCCTGTCGGTCTTCATCGTGAAGCTGACGACCTTCGCCAGCTTGTGGCGGAATATCGTGGGGACATCATTGGCGCGCCGGTCGGCAGCGATGTCGGCCACCATAAGGTCCACATCCGGATTGGCAGCCACATCGAAGCTGAGCTCAATTCCTTTGTCCGGAGAGCAGGAGGCGTTTCCTGCAAGCTCAGCCGGGCTCAGGGACATGAAGGTCAGGGAGCCGGACTTGGGCCAATAGTACGCGGTCGCGGTGGTCCAGGCCTGAAGGGCCCCATCGTAGCTCACGGTCTCGCCGGGAATATACAGCTGCGCTTCACCGCTGTCCTGCGCCCAGCTCCTGCCGTCGGGCAGATACCAGGCCCATGACACGAAAGGCCTGTCCTCGGGATAGGCCGAGGCGGCCTTGGTGGTGCTTACGACCTGATAGCATACGGACATGTCCGGCACAGCCGCCCTGTCTTCCTGCACCTTCGCGCAGGAAGACAGCAGCGCGGCCATTGCCGCGAATGAAAGCAGCTGTTTGAGGGACATGGATTGTTACATTACTATATCTCCGCTATTTATAGGATCATCAGTCCACTCTACGACTGAAGGCGCCCACAGAATCTGCTGTGAAGGATCATCAGGATCGGTGGAACCCTTGAAGCTGATGACGAGATTATACACGATCTCCTTGTTCAGATCCCACTTGTTACCATTGTCCTTATGGATATCATAAAGCTTCGTAGTAGTTGTAACAGGATAATCTATCCAACCGTCATTACCGTTAGCCGTATCTCCGTTATAATATTTAACGACATATTCTACGGTAATTGAAGCATCGTTCTGAGTGTTGTTGGTAAAAGTCTGCGGCATTACAAGAAGATAGTCCCTGCCATTGTTAAAAGATGAGTACGGCTCAATCTCCTGCTTGGTCTGATTGAATGTTTTCCCGGTCGCACCAGCATTAGTATCTATCCAAGTATAATCTGCCAAATCCGCTCCCTCGGCAATTGTCCAGCCTTCTCCGGTATTTCCGGATGCATACGGCATGAGCCCGCTCTTATAATTACCTTTCTCGTAGATATTGTTAATCTTGATATTTTTTAGTTCAAAAGTCATATCTCCGGGAGTCCATGTACCATCGCTGTGTCCGTTAGTATAATCAGCGTCGGTTTTGATGGTAAATCCTCCTATGTATGAAAGAATATGATGGAAGATAGTAGGTACCCCCTGATATCCATCATTAGTGCCGTTCTGGGTCTGCTCCGTCTGAATAGTAGCAACCATCAGATCTTTTTCCTGATTCCAATCGGTTCCTGTAGGTTGAGTAGCCTGATCGTGCACATCCCATCCTGCAATTACAAGTCCGTCAGTATTGGTAGGATCAATTGTGAAATCCGTCTCATAGGGGCTGAACGAGAAGAATGTCAAAGATCCTGTTTTGGGCCAATAGTAAGGTGTAGCCGTGGTCCAGTATTTATTACCTTCATCGTATGCAACCTCCACGCCCAGCGCCCCGAGGGCCAGCCCGTCTGAAACACCTATATAGACTTTGGCGGAGGCATGATCGGTCTCCCATGTCTCGCCTTCTCCCAGCAAAAATGCAACAGAGCCGAATGTTTCCGTTGTAGGATAAGTGGCATCCTCCACCAGTGCCTTGGTGCTGTTCTTGCCCACGATGGTCTGGAAGCTGATTGCCGAGTCAGGAACATCGACCCGGACCTCGTTCTTCGTGCAGCCGGCGAGAATTGTCGCCGCAACGGCCGCACCGATGATAATCTTTTTCATAAAGCTTTTGTTTTAAATGTTCTATATTTCCTATGATCGAATGAATATCTTGTCCGTCTATATCACTATGTCGTGGTCCTCATCCTCCCAGTCGTCCACTCCCGGCTGGAAGCCGCCGCCCTCACCGGGCTCCGGCGGAGCGGGAGGGTCTATCGTTATCGTCTCCTCCATCAGCAGCCAGTTGTGCTCCAGTGCAGCCTCGGTGGAGAACAGGTCGGTGATGTCGAACTCCCGGGTCTCGTTGCGCCCGTCGACCGTGCGTATGTCGAATGTCACCCTCAGGCTGTTGTCCGAGCCGGGTATGCGCCCGAAGGTGTTGAAGACGTTGCATATCACGGGAACCCCGTCGTCCTCACCCTTCTGCAGGGTGAAGTATACCGTATGGTCCTTCTCCCCGTCCTTGGCGTCGGACATGCCGCTGTTTCCGGACATGCCGGACAGGAAGGCTTCGGCGCCTGACACGTATTCCAGGCCCTCGACCTTGATCTGGAGATACCAGGTCTCCACGAGCGTGATCGCCTCGGCCTCTATCACATGGACCCCGTCATGGAAAGGCACGGTCTCCAGTTCCAGGTTCGCCACCGTCAGGTGGTCAGGCTCGTAGACCACGACCTCCCCGGGCGCCTTCGAGCTGTAGCGGCTCAGAATCTGCTCCGACACGGTTCCGGAGCCAGCCACGGCGGTTTCATAATTGCCGTAGCCGTCCACGGTCGTGCCCTCGGTCCCGAAGTTGTAGGCAAGCATGCGGTAATCGCCTGGGACGAGCGACATGTAGCCTGATATCCAGGTGTATCCGTCCTCGTCGACGCTGCTCTCGCTTGCGAACGACTCGGCCACGAGGCTGTTGCCCTCCGGCTCAAAGAAAAGCACATGCATGACCTCCGGCGCTACCTCGGGCCGCTCGACATCCTCGTTGTAGATGTCCGAGGTGACGTTGCGTATGTTGTCCGTGTTGACCTTGATCCTCACGTAGGTGTTGTACTCGGGGTCGGTGAGCGGACGGAAGCTGCAGCCGGCAAGCATCCCGATGGAAAGCATGCACATCAGCCGTCTCACAATAATATTCGCGAACCTGTCCATGCTCATCTGTATGTGTGTTTTACCTTGATTGGAAGCACCAGCGAGACCTTGAGCTTGGTGGGTCCGAAATATGAGAACACTCCCGTCTCGAAGGGATCCCTGTAGAGGACGGAATAGTCGGGTGCGGGCTGGTAGTGCCTGTAGTCGGCGCGCACGTACCCGAGAGATGCGGAGAATTCAAGATTGAAGAGCTTGCCGACCGGCATCGCGTAGCCATAGCTGATGCCGGCGGACCAGTATTCGCCCTGATAGTTTATATCCCTGTCCCACTGGAAGTCGTAGCGGGCGCTCATTACGTAGGGCGCAACGAAATGTCCGGAGAGGCGGTCGCGGCCGTCGCTGCGCCTGAACCACCAGCGCGGTTCAATGCCGATCTCCCACATCTGGAGGCTGTATTTGTTGCCGTTGGGGCCGAAGGTCCACCAGGGGAATACGTCCTCGACCATTATGGAGAACCTGTCGCCTATGGGGACCTCGAGCTCGAAATTCAGGGCGGTGGCGAGGTCGTAGAGCAGGTTTGTCTTGAGCGCCAGCAGCGTACGCTCCACGATGATGCCTCCCGGCCTTGGCGCAATGGTTCCTGACGGCGCCTCCGCCCTGCCCGACAGGCGTCCCGGCTGTTCGAGGAACAGGACAGGAGTATATACGTTCTCGCTCCAGTCGAGCCTGATGAAGGAACGGCGCATCTCCCTGAACCACACACGCACCATCCTGTTCCAGAGGGCGTTGTCCCAAGACTTGATGAGAGTCTTCTTGGTCTCGGAATCGGTGTCGGAATCTATTATGGAAATCAGTCTCTCGCGCTGGGCCTCGGTGAGGGTGCTGTCGGTCAGGGCCCGGCTGCGGAACATGTGCCAGGATTCACCGTCAGGGGTGATGTTCATGCGGTTCCGGAACTCGGGATATTCCCCCTCGAGATACCTGCGCATGGCGGACGCGCGGCGTCTGGAGAGGTCAACGTTGTACCAGTAGTTTCCTTCGGGGGACGAATAGGACACGACCGTCAGGCTGTCGAGCATGCCGTCGCCTATCTTGATGGACGCTATCGAATCGGCGAGAGCCCTGAGGTTCTCACCTGTGCCCATGTAGGCCGGATCTATGGCCGCGTTGTCCCAGTGGAAGTTGACATGGAAGTCTGCGCTATGAGGCTCGGTTCCGCTGAAGCGCAGATAATACGCTCCCGCCTCCCCCCCGTCTACCCTCCGCAAGGCTGTCCGGAGGTGTTTCCGCGTGCGCCATGGAAACCGGCGGCACGAACGCGAGGAAACATATTACCAGTCGTAATTTTAGGTTCATCCCTATATTCAAGTGACACCGCCACCCTTCCTCTCTCCCTCACAAACGGCGGCGGTGGGGGGGGGCGAAGTCAATATTTCCTGCCCGGAGGCAGTTTATTATTATGAATATGCCTATGCCTGCAGGGACATAATCATTCCCTGACGGCGCAAATTTACAACAAAGTTTCCAATCCGCAATCGCCGGACTGCAAATTCGTTAAATTAAAATTATTAAATATTCCTAATGCTGGCCGACCGGGATGCGCTGCCCGTGGAGTCCTTCGGGATGCAGCGTCCTCCGGTATATCCAGGTCATCGCCGGAATCAGGAACAGGCAGGCCGCCATCCACGCGAGAGGGTCGCCGAGACAGACGCCCTTGAACTGGAGCGCGGGCACGAGCCAGAGACTTGCCGCAATCCGGGCGACCATCTCGAAGACTCCGGACATCATCGCCAGACGGGTGAAGCCGAGGCCCTGGATCGAGTAGCGCAGCACGCAGAGCGTCCCGAGGAAGACCCAGAACGGTGACGAGGTGTGCAGATACATCACCGACTTCGCTATGATGGCCGTCTCGGTTGCATCCACGAACATCCGCGTGAATCCGTCTGCGAACGCGAACATCACTGCGTTTCCGAGTATCACGTACAGGAAGGTCATACCGAGGGCGGAGTACAGGCCGCTCCGGATGCGCTCCATCTTGCCTGCCCCGTAGTTCTGCCCGCAATAGGTCGCCATCGCGACTCCGAGGTTCTCGCAGGGGCTGATGAAGAACATCTTGATGCGCATCGCCACGGTGAACGCAGTCACGGACGCCGTGCCGAGAGCATTGTTGGCGCTCTGGAGCATGATGCTGCCGATTGCCGTGATGGAGAACTGCAGGCCCATGGGCAGGCCGATGGAGAGCAGGCGCTTCTGCCTTTCCCAGTCATTCGCCTTCTCGTCGGCCGAGCGGTAGCGCAGAATCTCGAAATGCCGGTACATATAGATGTAGCACAGCAGGGCGGAGACTCCCTGGGAGATGACCGTCGCTACTGCCGCGCCGGCAGCTCCCCATCCGCATGCGAGTATGAACAGAAGGTCGAGCGCGACGTTGAGCACGGCTGACAGTATAAGGAAATAGAACGGAGTCCTGCTGTCGCCGAGAGCTCTGATGATGCTCGCGAGCAGGTTGTAGGCCATGGTGAACGGTATTCCGAGGAAGGTTATCAGCAGGTAGAGCCAGGCGTCATGGAAGATAACGTCAGGCGTCTGCATCCAGTGCAGGATATCCGAACAGAGCAATGCCGTGACCGCCGCCACCGCCAGCGAAATCGCGATGCTGACCCTGAAACTGGCGGAGACATATCTCCTCAACCCGCTGTGGTCCCCGGCGCCGAAGCTTTGGGCGATAGGGATGCCGAAGCCGCCGGTGCAGCCGTTGCAGAAACCGAGAATCAGGAAAATCACCGACGAGCCGGCTCCGACCGCGGCAAGGGCGTTCACGCCTACGAAGTGGCCCACCAGCACCGCATCTATCAGATTGTACCCCTGCTGAAGTATGCTTCCCAGGATGAGAGGCCATGCAAAACCCAAAATCAGGCGGGAGGGATTGCCCGCAGTCATGTTCTTGACCATAGTCAAAATAAAATGCCAGCCCAAACAACTCATAAGGCTGGCGTTCAAACAATTAAGAAGCTGTTTTAATTTTTCTCAAAAAAATTTCAAACAGCTTCCAGAACTACTAACCAAACTTTTGTCGCGGCAAATATACTATATTTCTTAAATTTTTTAATAAATTTTGAAAAATTTTTAGTTTCTGATCGCCGCGCGGTTTTCGCGGGTGGTTTCGTGAAATTCATCGAGTGTACGGTCGCGGCGGGCGGTGCATTCAGTGAACAGCGGACAGGCGGCGCTTCCGCAGAATCCACCGGAACCGGCCGGGGCCGTCAGAGGTTGCGTTCGTGAAATTCATCGGGAACGGTGATGCCCGGCAGAGATGCGCCAGTGGCGGCAGGGTGCGCCGAATGGAAGGAATTCGGTTCCATTCGAACCACCGACCCCTCTCTGAACGCCAAGAAAGCGGCCCTGGCGTAGCCAATGAATTTCATATTACATCCATCACCTCGCCGTAAACCAGACCGCATACTCTAGCGGCCTGCTTGGCTGAACAATTGTAACGCGAACGCAGCGTCCTTGCCAGCTTCAGCCTCTGCGAGGTGCTCATTGTCCTGAGAGATGATTTTCCGAAAAGCTCCATACCCAATTCCCTTCGAAGCTGCCTCATCTCCGCAATCGGAATCGACAGACGCGATGCCGTAACTGACAGAGGATTCAAATCCTCCTCCCGGCTCATTCCCATAAAATAATTGAAGCTCCGGCAGGTTCTGAAAATTCTGCCGACCATCTCGAACGCGACATATTCTCCAGGGAATATCATGCCTCCCGACGACGCCACTTCGGTCTTTTTGGGAAACCTCATCCTGAATTCCTTCCTTGCCCTGCGCAAACTCATGTTCAAGATTTCAGAACCGAACAGCCCTTCACCCCACATCGGCGAAGTCCAGCAGTTCCTTTTCCTGAAATACAGGGAACCGCTTGACCACGGATAATCATAAGGGGTCACCTGCAGGCCGGCCACCGTAGGATTCTTTATCACATAGCATATCGCGGTCTTCAGATAATAGTCATTGTCAATCAGCTGGCAGGTCACAGGAATATTCTTAAGTATCTTATTGCATCCATGCCTGCGGGCAATCCGAATGGAGGTCCGGCGCAGATATTCATGGACAAATCCGCCGGTTTCCCTCTCATCGCCATACAAGACGAAATGCACATGCGTATCCATCAGCACGAACGCAAGAATGACTACATTATATTTCATGAAGACAGAATAAATCCGGTTCATCCCGTCTATGAAATCCTGTTCGTCATAGAACATGACATCCAGCGAATTGCCGTCGGTGCAATAGTGCCGGCAGTTGGCTATCGGAATATTCGTTCCTTTGATGTACGGGACGTTCAGCCCCAGGTCGGACTCGATCTGTCCGGAAAAGTTGAATGAAGTTTTCATATTCAAGCAAATTGGTCTGCGAATTTACCAATATTAATCCAATCATCAAGGCATCTACATACTCATCGGGACGCAATTCGGCAGAAGGCCATCGGAGGGCGCCGCGGACAGGCGATGACTCCGCAGAATCCTTTGGAACCGGCCGGGGCTAGCAGGCGGTGACTCCGAGGAATCTGCTGATGGGTACAACTGACAGGTGACGCTTTACGCGAAATCCGCCGGAACCGGCCGGGGCTGGCAGGCGTTGCGTTCGTGAAATTCATCGGGAACGGTGATGCCCGGCAGAGTAGCGCCTGTAGCGGTCGGGTGCGCCGAATGGAAGGAATTCGGTTCCATTCGAATCACCGACCCCACTCTGAACGCCAATGATGCGGCCCTGGCGTAGCCGATGAATTTCACGAAAGCATTTCGTTTTTGCCAAGAGAGCTGTCATATTCAACCGGCGATTGAAAATATGCCCGGGGTGGGCAACTCAAAAAAGGAGCCGAGGTTGACCTCACGGGAAAACAATGAAAGAGGAGATGACTTTAACTCCCCCCACGCCTATGCCGTGGATACGCGCGCTTTCCGCGAGCCTCAGACCGGACTTGAATGAATCGTAATATCTTAATTAGACGATTGCTGATTTTGCCCACACTGCGATAATTCATGTCCCATGCGCGTGCAGAGGCAAAAAGCGTAGCCGATGAATTTCACCGTCGCTTCGCCTTGAACGCCAGATAGAGCTGCGCGGCGGAAATCAGCACCATCACACCGGCCAGTATGGCAATCCACACATCCGCCCGGATGATGGACATTATCATCCACGAAAGGAAGAACAGCAGCGATATTATGAAGAAGGCGATGCGCATAATTTTGGCTTTCAAGCAATATAGAAAAAACCTGCGACAAAGGCAAGCAGTCAGGCCGCCGCAGACGAGTGTAAAAATTTGTAACAAAATGTAAGAAAATGTAAAATATTCTCTATCTTTGCCAGTGCGTATAAGAAATAACAATGGTCACTTTCATTGGAGAATACACAGCCCGTCTCGACGACAAGGGAAGACTAGTCTTTCCCTCGGCGCTCAAGGCTGCCATGCCCAAGGGAAGCGACATGAGGTTCGTCGTGAAAAAGGATCTCTTCGAACCCTGCCTGATGATGTACACCATCGAGGAATGGACCAGGCAGTCGGAGCACGTCAAGGATTCACTCGATCTGACCTTCAACAGAAAACACGCATTATTCTGGAGAGAATACATGCGCGACCGCGATGTGGTGGAGCCCGACCCGAAGTTCGGCCGCATCTCGATCAGCCGCAAGCTCCTTGATACAATAGGTGTAGGCAAAGAAGTGGTTTTCTCCGGCAATGACTTCAGGATTGAAATCTGGGCGAAGGAGAAATTCGAGGAATCCAGAATTTCAAATGACGAAATCATTGCCATTGCGGAAAGCCTCTCGGAAAAGTAGAGACTCCGGCAATGAGCAGCTATCACAACCCGGTGCTGCTGCATCCAAGCGTCGATGCAGTCGTGACCAATCCCGACGGAAGATATGTGGACGCCACCTTCGGCGGCGGCGGGCATAGCCGTGAGATATTGTCAAGGCTCTCGCCCCTAGGCCGGCTCTACGCCTTCGACCGCGACGGGGACGCCCTGGCACAGGCCCCGGACGATTCGCGTCTCACATTGATACACAACAATTTCCGTTTCATACACAACTACATCCTGCTGGAGGACAGCAAGGCCGCGCAGGCGGCGGACGGCAACGCGGAAGCGGACCTCCGGACACAGGCCGGCACAGACAGGAAAGCGACAGAAATATCGGGCGGAGTCGACGGAATACTCGCCGATCTGGGCGTGAGCTCACACCAGTTCGACACTGCGGAAAGAGGCTTCTCCTTCCGCTACGACTCCCCTCTCGACATGCGGATGAACGCGCAGGGCGGCAGGACGGCCGCCGACATTGTAAATTCTTATACGCAAGAAGAATTGGAAAGGGCCCTCAGGCTCTACGGAGAAGTTGACAACGCCCGCAGAATCTCGCAGCTCATCGTGGAAGCGAGGTCCAAGGCGCCGATTCTTACCACCGGTGACCTCGACAAGGCCATTTCTTCCGCCCTGCCATCATTCGCCCAACACAAGCAGCTTGCCCGCATCTATCAGGCCTTCCGTATAGAAGTGAACGACGAGATGCGCTCGCTGGAGAAATTCCTGACCGGAGCCGCCGAATCCCTCAAGCCGGGCGGACGGCTCGCGGTGATCACCTACCATTCAATTGAAGACCGGATGGTCAAGAACTTCATACGCACCGGGAATGTCGGCGGCATCGAGCCCAAGGACGCCTTCGGACGCAGCCTCGCCCCGCTCAGGGCAGTCAACCGCAAGCCCATAGTGCCCGGAGAGGACGAAATAGCCGCCAACACCAGGGCCCGCAGCGCCAAGCTGCGCATAGCCGAGAAACCCGCCGGCGGAAACGATGGAGGGCCCCGGGCATGAGAGGATGGAAGTTCTCGGACCTGGGGAAGCTGGCGAAGAACAGCTTCCTCGCGGTGCTCAAGGGCGAGTTCCTGCTCAGGCTCAACATAGGCAGGTACTTCGTCCACGTGATATACACCTTCGCTCTCTTCGCGGTCATAATCTGGATAAGCCTGATGACCGAGAAGACCATGGCCAGGGTGGAGGAAAACAAGGCGGTGCTCAAGGAACTTGAAATCGAGCATGCCGAACTGACCTACGAAGCGGCGAAAGCCGAAAGGCGCACCACCGTGGAAGCCAGGCTCAAGGAGCTGGGCTCTGAGCTGGGAGAGCCCCAAAAACCTGCCGTCGGGCTGCCCTGAACGCGGCCGGACGGAAGGGGAACATAATGAATTATAGGAAAAGATGCCGGATTCGACGAACATACAGCAGCCTAAGAAGAAGCGCGACAGGATAGGGGTCATTCTCTATCTTGCCTACATCGCCATGCTCGCGGGCGCCGTACTGCTCATCGCCCGCATACTCTGGCTGCAGATATTCTTCCAGCCCCGCCCCGAAATAGCCCAAAGGCTGACCCCATCCACGACCGTGCGCACCATAGAGCCGGAAAGAGGCAAGATCCTCGACTGCGAAGGCCGCCTGCTCGCAATCTCATGCCCCGAATACCAGTTCTACATGGACTGCACCGTGCTCAAGGACAGCAACACCCCCGAGGAGGAAAGGGAATGGAGGGCAAAGGCGCGCGAGCTTTCGAGGGGTCTGGCCAGGGAGTTCCCCGAGAAGACTGCCGACCAGTTCTACAATCTGATAATCACGAACCGCGACAACGAGAAGAAACCCGGGCGGAAATATGTGAAGATAGGGCATCCCGTGGAGCGCCCGGCCTTCAAGCGCATACTCGAGCTCCCGCTGTTCAACGAGGGCCGCTACAAGAGCGGGGTCCAGTACGAGCAGGAGAACGTCCGCGAATACCCCTACGGCACGCTCGCCCGCAGGACCATAGGCTTCGTGCGCAACAACAAGTCCCCCGTGAAGAACACCCACATCGGCCTCGAAGGCAAGTTCGACTATGAACTGCATGGAGAGGAAGGGCGCGAGTACCTGAGGCGCACAGACCAGGGCACGGTCATCAACAGCGACAGCACCATGGTCAGGGCGGTGGACGGCAACGACCTGCGCACCACGATAAACATCGACTACCAGGAAATCGCCGACAGGGCCCTCAGGGCGCAGATCGAGCCCGAGGAGGCACTCGAAGGGGCCTGCCTCGTGCTGATGGAGACGAAGACCGGGGCGATACGCGCCATGGTGAACCTGCTGCGCGAAGGCGAGGAGCACGACGGGGCCTTCTCGGAAATCCAGAACCTGGCCATAGGGCGCAAGAACGAGCCGGGCTCCGTGTTCAAGACCGTGACCCTGACCTCGCTGCTCAACGACGGCTATGTCAAGAGCCTCGAGGAGACGCTTCCGGCCACCGACGGCCACGTGGACGGCACCGCCATCACGGACACCCACATCCCCGACTTCGCCCGCAAGCACAACACCGACAAAATCTCCGTCATCGACGGCTTCAAGATATCCTCCAACTATGTCTTCGCCAAGCTCGCCGTGGACAATTACGCGCGCAACAGCCGGGGAGACCTCACCGAGAAATTCCTCTCGAACCTCTACACCTACAAGCTGGGCGAGACCTTCGACTTCGACCTCGACGGCATGCTCACCCCGACCATACCGAGCCCGGAGACCCGCTACTGGACCGACACCGACCTCGCCTCCATAGCCTACGGCTACAGCACCAGCATGACACCGATGCACATACTGACCTTCTACAACGCGATTGCCAACAAGGGCAGGATGATGAAGCCCTACCTCGTCGAGGACATAGAGTCGCAGGGCAAGGTCATACGGCGCCGAGGCCCTTCGACCCTCAACGCCGCCATGTGCTCCAGGGCAGTGGCCGATACGGTGACGCGCGCCCTCAAGGCGGTGACCGAGGAAGGGACGGCAAGGGCATTGCGAGGCGCGAAATGCGCGGTCGCCGGCAAGACCGGAACCTCGTTCGGAACTTTCGAGGACGGCAGATACTCCGACGACCTCGGACGCCGCAAATACCAGGGAACCTTCGTGGGCTTCTTCCCCGCCGACAACCCGAAATACTCGGTCATATGCACGGTATACTCGAAGCCGACCTCGAAGAGCTTCCAGGGCGGAGGCATACCTGCACGCACCATACGTGCGGTAATCGACAGACTTTACAACATAGACCTCGACCTTTCGGAAAACGGAAACACAAGATGAAACTCGAGCATATAATAAGGAACTGCGGGACAACGGAACTGCACGGCAACGCCGGGGCGGAAATCCTTTCCGTGACCAACGATTCGCGCAAGGCCGCGCCGGGATGCCTGTTCATCGCGGTGAACGGCTGCGGCAACGACGGGAGGGCCTACATACCCGCCGCAGTCGCCGCCGGAGCAAGCGCGGTGATGTATGAAGCCGCAGCTGACGACCCCGCCGCCGCGCAGGCAATAGCCTCCATACCCGAATCCGTCATACGCATAGTCGTGCCCGACAGCAGGAAGGCCGTGGCGATGGCGGCCGACAGCTTCTACGGCCACCCGAGCGGGAAGCTACGCCTCGTGGGCGTCACCGGCACCAACGGGAAGACGACCGTGGCCACCCTGCTCTACGACATGTTCAGGGAGCTCGGACACGAATGCGGGCTCATGTCCACGATAGCCAACTACATCGGCCCGCGCAGGCTGGAAACCGCCAACACGACCTCCGACCCCGTGACCATCAATTCGCTGCTCGCGCAGATGGTCGAAGCCGGATGCAGCCACTGCTTCATGGAGGTCAGCTCCATAGGAGTGGACCAGCACCGCATCGACGGCCTGGAGTTCAGCGCCGGCATATTCACCAACCTCACCCACGACCACCTCGACTACCACGGCAGCTTCGCGGCATACCTGCGCTGCAAGCAGATGTTCTTCGACATGCTGCCGAAGAAGGCGTTCGCAATCACCAACGCCGATGACAGGAACGGACGCATCATGGTGCAGAACACCAGGGCGAAGGTGCTGGAATACTCCTGCCGCAGCCTTGCCGACCACAGCTGCAGGATAGTCGAGCAGACCATAGAGGGCATGCTGCTGAACATCGACGGCGCCGAAGTGTGGACCATGCTCTGCGGGGCGCACAACGCCAGCAACCTGCTGGCCATCTATTCCACCGCCCTGGCCCTCGGAACCCCGAAAGACGAGGCCCTGCTCGCCCTGTCGAAGCTCAGACCGGTCAAGGGCAGGCTCGAGACCCTGGCGGGGCCGGACGGAATCAACGTGGTAATCGACTACGCCCATACCCCCGACGCGCTCGAGAACGTGCTCAAGACGCTCAGGGAGGTCGCTCCCGGGAAACCCCTGTTCTGCCTCTTCGGCTGCGGAGGGGACCGCGACCGGAGCAAGAGGCCCGAAATGGGCGCCATTGCCGCGAAATACGCCGACAGGATAATCCTGACATCCGACAACAGCCGCAGCGAGGACACTGAAGACATAATGGCGGAGATACGCGCCGGCATCCCTGCCTCGGCGCAGGCCCGGACTCTCGGCATAGCCGACAGGAAGGAGGCCATACGCACGGCTCTCACCCTCGCCTCCGGGGGTGCGACGGTGCTGCTCGCCGGAAAGGGCCACGAGACCTACCAGATAATCGGCGGCAGGAAGAACCATTTTGACGAAAGGGAGATAGTAGAAGAATTTTTCAAAAGCCTGAAGTAAATGCTGTACCACCTCATAGACTGGCTCGAAGGCCTGGGACTCAACATCCCCGGAACGGGGCTCATGCACTACCTGTCGTTCAGGGCCATGCTCGCGGCAGTGATAAGCCTGCTGATAGCCTTCTTCGCCGGAAAGAAAATCATCGCCTGGCTGCAGAAGAAGCAGATAGGCGAAACCATACGCGACCTCGGCCTCGAAGGCCAGATGCAGAAGAAAGGCACGCCCACGATGGGAGGCGTGATCATAATCATATCCCTGCTGGGTTCCGCCCTGCTCGTATGCCGCCTCGACAGCATCTATACCCTGCTGCTCATGCTCACCACCGTGTGGTGCGGGGCCATAGGCTTCACGGACGACTATATCAAGGTGTTCAGGCACCGCAAGGAGGGCATGAGCGAGAAAGGCAAGCTGGTGCTGCAGTTCGGACTCGGCCTCGTGATAGCGCTGACCGTGTGCGTCAGTCCGGACATACCCACCGAGAGGCTGGTGACCACGATTCCCTTCGTGAAGGCGCATGAGTTCGACTACTCCTGGCTCTCGCCGTTCACCGGCCAGCTCGGGGTCTACACTTCCTGGGGCATCTACATGCTGATGATAATCTTCGTGATACTCGCCTGCTCCAACGGCACCAACCTCACCGACGGAATGGACGGCCTTGCCGCCGGCACCTCGGCCATAGTCGGAGTCGTGCTGGGGGTCATGGCCTGGCTCGGAGGCGACGCCCTGGATTCACGCTACCTCAACATCATGTACATACCCGGATCCGGAGAGGTGGCCGTGTTCATGGCGGCCTTCGTGGGGGCGCTCATAGGCTTCCTCTGGTACAACACCTTCCCGGCCATGGTATTCATGGGCGACACCGGAAGCCTGACCATAGGCGGAATCATAGGCGTGGGCGCTGTGCTCATACGCAAGGAGCTGCTGATGCCCGTGCTCTGCGGAATCTTCCTGATGGAAAGCCTGTCGGTCATCATCCAGAGGTCCTGGTTCAAGCACACGAAGCGCAAATACGGCGAAGGCAGGAGAGTGTTCCTGATGGCTCCCCTGCACCACCACTACCAGAAGAAAGGCATCCCGGAGCCGCGCATAGTCACGCGCTTCTGGATAATAGGGATATTATTGGCTATAGGCACGCTTGCATTGTTTAAAATCAGATAGTCATGGCTAGGATTGCAATATTGGGAGGAGGCGAGAGCGGAGTGGGCTCCGCGGTGCTTGCCAAGGTGAAGGGCTTCGACGTCTTCCTTTCCGACAGCGGTAAGCTCAAGCCCGAATATGCGGAGACGCTCAGGAAATGGGACATCCCCTTCGAGGAGGGAGGCCACAGCGAGGAACTTGTACTCAACTCCGATGAGGTGGTGAAGAGCCCCGGCATACCTTGCGACGCCCCGATGGTCAGGGCGCTGGAGGCGCGCGGGATACACGTCATATCGGAAATCGAATTCGCCGCCCGCTACGACAATGCGAAGAAGATTTGCGTCACCGGCTCCAACGGCAAGACCACGACCACCTCGCTGATACACTACCTGCTATGCGAGGCCGGCCTGAACGCAGGTCTCGGCGGGAACATAGGGAAGAGCTACGCAATGCAGGTGGCAACCGAGAAGCACGACTATTACGTACTGGAAATCAGCAGCTTCCAGCTTGACAACTGCTACGATTTCCGCCCAGACATCGCCATCATCACCAACATCACCCCCGACCATCTCGACCGCTACGGCCACGACATACAGAAATACGCCGCAGCGAAGTTCCGTCTGGTCCGCAACCTAAGGCCGGAGGACTGCTTCATCTTCGACTCCGACGACGCGATAACCATAGAGAACCTCAACAACATAGTTCTCAAGGCCAAGATGCTTCCCTTCACCCAGAAGGCCGAGGTGAAGCAGGGAGCCTTCGTGCGGGGCGACAGCATGGTGCTGCGCTACGGTGAAGAGGAGACCGAAATATATCTTCAGGAACTGGCCCTCGGAGGCAGGCACAACCTCTACAACTCCATGGCCGCTGCGCTCGCCGCGAAGGCCACCGGAATCAGCAACGAGGTCATAAGGAAGAGCCTCAAGACCTTCAAGCCCATAGAGCACAGGCTGGAGCCCGTTCTCAGCGTAGGCGGGGTGCTCTACATCAACGACTCCAAGGCCACCAACGTGGATTCCGCATGGTACGCGCTGGAATGCCAGACCAGGCCGGTGGTGTGGATAGTCGGAGGCACCGACAAGGGCAACGACTACAGCGTCCTCGACCAGCTCGTGCGCGACAAGGTGAAGGCCATAGTATGTCTCGGAACCGACAACGCCAAGATACACGCAGCCTTCGAGGACATGGTGGGAAGTGCCAACATCTGCGACTGCGACAGTGCGGAATCGGCGGTGAAGGCGGCCGCAGGCTTCGCGAAAAAGGGGGATGTGGTGCTCCTGAGCCCCTGCTGCGCGAGCTTCGACCTTTTCAAGAACTACGAGGACAGGGGCAGACAGTTCAAGGAAGCGGTAAGAAGACTTTAGGGACATGGCAGCAAGGACGAAGAAATTCTCGCTCTGGACATTCGCGGACCGCTTTGAAGGAGACAAGGTGGTCTGGATAATCCTGCTCATGCTCTGCATGATCTCGATAGTCTGCATGTTCTCGTCGACCTCGCGCCTGGTCACCGACAAGACCACGCGCCTCGACATGGTCAGCGAGCAGATATTCTTCGTCGCATTCGGGCTCGCCATCATAATAGGGCTCTACAACATCAAGAACATCAACGTGTTCCGCAAGCTCAGCATGCTCGGCTTCCCGCTTTCTTTCGTGTTGCTCCTGCTGCTCGACACGCACGTCGACTTAAAGGGGGTGGTCAAAGCCCTGAACATCAACGAAGCCTACCGCATACTCCAGGTGGGCGGAATGCAGATACACGTGTTCGAGGTGGTCAAGGTGGCGATGGTGCTCTACCTCGCCTGGGCCCTGGACGCCTTCAAGAAAGGCGAGCTCAAGGGCAGGATGAGCGACCGCTGGAAGAAAATCCTGTATATCTACGCCCCCTTCCTTATAACCTTCGTGATGGTGATTCCGGGAAGCAACTCCAGCGCCCTGCTGATAGGCGGCATAATGTTCGTCGTCATACTGCTTGGAGGAGGCAACTTCAAGGACATGTCCACGCTCTTCTTCGGGGCGGTTCTGGCCGTCGCGATATGCTTCGGGATTTTCAAGATTTCCGACGGAAAATACCTCGGGCGCATCGCCACTCCGATTTCCCGAATATTCGAGACCCACGACTGGGAGGCGCAGTTCCTGAACAGCCCGAGGGGCAGCGACGAATACCAGACGGCCCTGGACAAGATAAGGCAGCCCTACAGTGCCAAGATAGCCGTCCATGAAGGCGGAATCTTCGGCAAGGGCCCGGGCCAGAGCACCCAGAGATACGTGGTCCCCGACATGTCGGAGGACTACATGTACAGCTTCATAATAGAGGAATACGGGCTCTTCGGCGGCATACTGGTGATATGCCTCTATGTCTCGCTGCTGGCCAGGGGCTCGATCATAGTCAGGAACTGCGGAAAGGACCTCTACGCCAAGCTCAGCGTGGCCGGACTCTGCCTGCTGATCTCGGGCCAGGCCTTCCTGCACATGTTCGTGAACGCGGACATCGGCCCCATGACCGGACAGACCCTGCCCATGATAAGCCACGGCACCAGCGCCTTCCTCTGCTTCTGCATAGCCTTCGGCGTCATCCTCTCATTCAGCCGCATAGCCGCGCGCAGGATAGACAAGGAGACCCGCGAGGCCCAGCCTCTGATGGACTCGAGGGAGGAGATCAGCGCGTCGCTTGACGACCTGGACGCATTCGAATCGGGAAAACTTGACAATTATGACGAAATATAGGAAACTCAAGGCGATAATCAGCGGCGGAGGCACCGGAGGCCACATATTCCCCGCAATAGCCATAGCCGACAAGCTCCGGCAGCTCAACCCCGAAAGCGAGATAATCTTCGTGGGCGCGGAAGGACGCATGGAGATGGAGAAGGTTCCGGCGGCAGGCTACAGGATAGTCGGGCTGCCTATAGCCGGACTGCAGCGCAAGCTGAGCCTTTCCAACCTGATGCACAACCTCATGCTGCCCTTCAAGCTGGCCGGTAGCCAGAGGAAGGCGGGCACTATAATCGAGGAATTCGAGCCGGACGTCGCGATAGGCGTGGGAGGATACGCCAGCGCTCCCCTGCTGCGCGAAGCCGTGAAGCGCCATGTCCCCTCCCTGATACAGGAGCAGAACAGCTACGCTGGGCTCACAAACAAGATGCTGGCCAAAAAGGCCGACAGCATCTGCGTGGCCTACGAAGGCATGGAGCGCTTCTTCCCAAAAGACAAGATAGTGCTGAGCGGCAACCCCATACGCTCCGACATCCACCCCTATTCGGCTGCCGAACGCGCGGAAGGGGTCAGTTTCTACGGTTTCACCGAAGGTTGCAGGCACATCTGCGTAATCGGCGGCAGCCTCGGCAGCGGAACACTCAACAACGCGATGCGCGCCTGGATAGAGGCCGGCTGCCCCGGAGGCGGTGACGTGGAGGTGCTCTGGCAGTGCGGACGCTACTACAAGCAGGGGGTCGACGAATTCATGCGCGGACGCAAGCTCCCGAAAATCAGGTACACGGACTTCATAGCCCGCATGGATCTCGCCTACGCGATGGCCGACGTGGTGGTGAGCCGTTCGGGGGCGTCCTCCATCTCGGAGATATGCGCCGCCGGCAAGGCGGCCGTGTTCGTGCCCTCCCCCAACGTGGCCGAAGACCACCAGACCCACAACGCGATGGCCCTCGTGAACCGGGGCGCGGCCATGATTGTCAGGGACGACGAAGCGGTCGGGAAACTGCTTTCCACCGCGACGGAGCTGGCACACGATGAGAAGAAGATAGCCGCGATAGCCGGGAACGCCGCCGCAATGGCGCTGCCCGACGCGGCACAGACCATAGCTGACGAAATCTACAGGATAGCAAGATGAAATACAGGAACGTATACTTCATAGGCATAGGAGGCATAGGCATGAGCGCGATAGCCCGCTTCTGCAAGTTCAAGGGCTGCAGCGTCTCCGGCTACGACCGCACCCCCTCGGAGCTCACCCGCCGGCTGGAAGCCGAAGGAATTGAGGTCCACTACGATGACGACTGCAGCAGGATTCCGGAGGACAGGGAGGACACGCTCGTGGTCTACACTCCCGCCGTTCCCGACGAATTCGGAGAGCTTGCATACGCGCGCGAGAAAGGCTACAAGGTCATCAAGCGTTCGCGCATGCTGGGCGAGCTCACCCGGGGAGAAAGCTGCCTCGCGGTGGCGGGAACGCACGGGAAGACCACCACTTCGACCATGATAGCCCATATCCTCACCGAGGGCGGCAACGGCTGCTCGGCCTTTCTGGGAGGCATATCGAAGAACTACGGCACGAACATGCTGGTCAGCGACACTCCGGTCGTGGTGGCCGAAGCCGACGAGTTCGACCGCTCGTTCCTGCAGCTGCATCCTTCGACGGCGGTCATCACTTCGATGGACGCCGACCATCTGGACATCTACGGGGACCTCGAACACGTGCAGCAGGCTTTCCGCGAATTCGCCTCGCAGGTCAGCGAGACGCTGATTCTCAAATACGGGCTGCCTATTGCCAGCGGCGATGTGCAGGCGAAGATATTCACCTACCATTTCGACAATCCCTCGGCTGACTTCCATTCGGCCAACCTGCGGCTCGGCGACGACGGCCACTATACCTACGACCTCGTATATCCTGGCGGCACCCTCAGCGACATACGCGTGGGTGCAATCGGCTGGGTGAACGTGGAGAACAGCATCGCGGCGGCCGCCGTCTGCCTCTGCCGGGGCATGGACGCCCAGAAGGTCCGCCATGCGCTTTCCAGCTTCGAAGGCGTGCGCAGGAGGCTCGACGTGCACGTCAACCGCCCGGGGCTCTGCTATATCGATGACTACGCCCACCATCCCGCCGAGCTGCGCAGCGCGATCAGCTCCGTGAGGCAGGTGTTCCCCGGCAGGAAAATCACCGGCGTGTTCCAGCCCCATCTCTACACGCGCACCCGGGACTTCGCATCCGGATTCGCCGAAGCTCTGAGCATGCTGGACAGGTTGATTCTGCTCGACATCTATCCTGCCCGCGAGGAGCCGATAGAAGGCGTAAGCTCGGAGCTTATCTTCAAGGACGTCAGCTGTCCGGAGAAGCTGCTCGTACACAAGTCCGGGCTCATGGACCTGCTTTCGCGCGAGGAGCTCGACGTGCTGATCACTCTCGGGGCCGGCGACATAGACCGCTTCGTGCCCGAAATCACCGGAATGCTTGAAAAGCGATAGAATGCGATGAAGACGAAGACCGGACATATCCTTGCCGCCGTGCTCGCCGCCCTGTTCTTCGCAGGATGCGCCCTGCTGCTCCATGCAAGCAGGGAGAGGAGGGCAGTGCTCGCCTGCGAGCATGTGGAGGTGGAGCTCATGGACAGTCTCAGGTTCGTCACGGAAAACCAGGTGAAAAGCTGGCTCGACAGGAATTACGGCACCTGCGTCGGAAAGAGGCTCGACAGTCTCGACCTGGCCGGGATAGAGAAGATGCTGCTCAGCCGAGGGCCGATAACCGGCTGCGAGGCCTGGACCGACGACGCCGGGGTGCTGCACCTGGAAATCAGCCAGAGGAGCCCGGCGCTCAGGTTCAGCTACGGCGACGGCAGGGGCTACTATGTCGACGCCGGAGGATACATCTTCCCCCTGCACGACAGCTTCACCGCCGATGTCCGGCTCATCGAAGGCGAAATCCCGGTACGCCCGGCGGCGGGTTTCAGCGGACATCCCGAATCGGAGAAGGACAGGGAGTGGATTGCAGGCATGCTGGAGCTGAACCGGAAAATCGAAGGCTCCAGGAACTGGAGAGGGCTCGTGGAACGCACCATAATACGCGACAACGGCGACATAGCCATCACAGTGAGCTCGGGAGACGAGCTTTTCATACTCGGGAAGCCGGACAGGCTGGACGAGAAGCTCAAGGGGCTCGAGGTATACTACAGGCGTATCGTCCCAGAAAAGGGCGAGGGCTACTACAGGACCGTAAATCTGAAATATAAAAATCAAATAATATGCAGGCAGAAAGATACATAGCGGCGGCGGACATAGGCACGTCCAAGATTGCCCTCTGCGTCGCCCAGGTGAACGGAGATGACGTGCAGGTCATCTATTACAGGGAAACTCCCTCCAGGGGGATGCGCTACGGCTCCGTCTTCGCGCCGAAACAGACCGCCGATGCGCTCAGGGAAGCCATAGGCGCCGCCGAAGACGAGCTGAAAATCAGGATACTGCAGCTCGTGGTCGGACTTCCGCGCTACAATGTCGTGCAGGAGATAGGAAGCGCGAGCATCAACCGCGACAATCCCGAGGAATCCTGCATAACCAGTGAGGAAATCAGCGACCTCAAGAGGCTGGCGATTGACTCCTACCCCATCGACGACAGCACCAAGGAAGAAATCTACGGCGCCGTGGCCCAGTCATTCTCGGCCGACGACGAAATCACCGGAGCGAGCGAGAACGACATAGTGGGAGTTCCCGCAAGCGTCCTCGAAGGGAACTTCAAGATTTTCATCGGCGCCAGGAGGCCGGTCAGCAACATCGACATAATGCTCAACGAAATCGGCATAGCCCCTGCGCGCAAGCTGTTCACCCCCAACGCGACGGCGCAGGCGGTCCTGACCGATTCCGAAAAGGAGAACGGAGTCGCCCTGATAGAGATAGGCGCCGGGGTCACTTCCGTGACCATCTTCACGAACGGCCTGCTCAGGCACTATTCGTCCATCCCTTTCGGCGGCAAGGTCATCACCAGCGACATAAAATACGTGTGCAGTCTCACGGAGCCGCTGGCCGAGAACATCAAGCTCGCCTTCGGAGCCTGCCTGCCGGACAAGCTGAGCACCCTCGGGGAGAAGATACTGCGCATCAACGACGACGAAAGCGGCAGCTACGAAACCGTCCCCGTAAGCAACCTGTCCAGGATAATCACTGCCAGGATGAACGAAATCACCGAAGCCGTGCTCTATCAGATACAGCAGAGCGGATATGCCGACAAGCTGCGCAACGGCGTGGTGATAACGGGAGGCGGGGCCAACCTCAGGAACCTGCCCATGATGATCCGCGACATGTCGGGATATACGGTGCGCGTGGGCTATCCCCGCACCCAGGTCTTCAGTTCCGGGGGCTGCCCCGGTGCCACCGAGACCTCGGCGGCAACCGTCATAGGCATGATACTGGAGGCCCGCAAGGACAGGCACCTCAACTGCATACTTGAGGCCCGTTCCTCCGCGCCCGCAACGGAAACGACGGCCGTCACTGACAGCGTGAAGGCCTCCGAACCCTCCGGGAAGGAGCAGGAGATGTTCGGCGAAGGCGAGATAGAGACCGTGCAGCCCGAGGGGAAGAAGAAAAAAGAGGAAAAGAAGGTGCTCTGGAAGAAGTTCGGCCTCGGAAGCAAGATAAAGAAAGGACTGGAAGGTGCTTTCGACAACACTGTCGGAGGCCTGTTTGACGATATGCAATAGGAATTATGGAACAGGAGAACATGCTTGACGCCATCACCCCGACCAACTGGGTGCCTTCCGACGAACTGATAAAGGTTCTTGGAGTCGGCGGAGGCGGCTGCAACGCCGTCAACTATATGTACAACAAGGGAATCGAGGGATGCAGCTTCATAGTCTGCAACACTGATTCCCAGGCCCTCAAATGCAGTCCCGTACCCACCAAGATTCAGATGGGCATGGGTCTCGGAGCCGGAACCAACCCCGACAACGGCCGCGAGGCCGCAGTCCAGAGCAAGGAGGAAATCGAAAGGGTGGTCCTGGGCAAGAACACCAAGATGCTGTTCATCACCGCCGGCATGGGAGGAGGTACCGGCACCGGAGCCGCCCCCGTCATTGCCGAGATGGCGAAATCCAGGGAAATACTTACCGTAGCCGTCGTGACCCTCCCCTTCCTCAACGAGGGCAACGACGCCCTCTCCCGCGCTATCAGCGGAATCAGCGAGCTCGAGAAGCATGTTGACAGCCTGCTGCTCATCAACAACGAGAAGCTCCACGAGCACTACGGCAACCAGCTGATCCAGGACGCCTTCCCCAAGGCCGACGAGGTACTGGCGACCGCCGTGCGCGCTATAATCGAGATAATCAAGAGGCCCGGCTACATCAACGTGGACTTCAAGGACGTGGAGACCATGATGAGGAACAGCGGCCTGGCCCTGATGGGCTGCGGCGAAGGCAGCGGGCCCACCCGCATCGAAGACGCGGTGAAGGCGGCTTTCGAGTCCCCCCTGCTCAACGACTTCAACCTCAAGTCGGCGAAGAAGGTGCTGATAAACATCACCTGCGGAAACAACGAGAAGGGGCTCACCATGGACGACCTCAGCGAAATCAACAGGAAAATCGACGAGTACACCGGCAAGGCCAACAACTTCAAGCGCGGCCTCATCTGGGACGACAACCCCGACATAGGCGACACGGTGAGGATAACCTCGATAGTCACCGGCCTGCGCTTCTCTGACGTCATCGGCCCGAGGCAGGACACCGGCAACTACATAATGATAAACAAGGACTTCGTCTACGACAGGACGGCCGCCGCCACGGGCGACGGGATAAGCCTTTCCGAGGACATGGGCTCGCGGAAAATAGACTTCAGCAACAGGAACAACGTGAGGACCTTCAATTTCGGCCCGGAGCAGAAGCCCTGCCTGATAATGGAGTCCGGGGAGAGCATTTCCGAGCTCGAAAGCACCCCCGCCGTCCAGAGAAGCAAACAAATTTGAGCACCGGGCTGAAAAATTCAAAAGAGCTTCAGTATATTTGACTGCCGTCATTTATACGGTTGCGCCTCGGCATAACAAATAAATTTGTTCTGCGCTCGGCTTCTGCGTATATTTGCCGGATATATCGGATTGACAATGAGAAGGACAAGAGTAAGATTCGCGCCGTCACCCACCGGCCCCCTCCACATGGGAGGAGTCCGCACGGCGCTCTACAACTATCTGTACGCCAAACAGCATGGCGGTGACTTCATACTCAGGATAGAGGATACAGACTCCAACCGCTTCGTGCCCGGAGCCGAGCAGTATATAATTGAAGCCCTGAAATGGTGCGGCATAACGCCGGACGAGGGCGTGGACGCAGAGGGACATGTGGTGGAGACCGCTTCGGAGCGCCACCCCCACGCCCCCTACCGCCAGAGCCAGAGGCGCGGGATCTACCGCAAGTACGCGGAGCAGCTCGTCGAGGCGGGCTATGCCTACTACGCCTTCGACAGCGCCGAGGACCTGGAGCTCATGCGCTCAAAGGCCGAGAACGCCGGCGAGACATTCATCTACAACCACGCCACACGCGGGAAAATGAGCAACTCCCTGACCCTCGACGCCGCGCAGACCGCCAGGCTGCTGGAGGAGCGCAATGACTGGACCATACGGTTCAAGATGCCCGAGAACCGCATCGTGGAGATGGACGACCTGATACGCGGGCACATCGAGGTCAACACCTCGACCCTCGACGACAAGGTGCTCTGGAAAAAGGCCGACGAACTGCCCACCTACCACCTCGCCAACATAGTCGACGACCATCTCATGGAAATCACCGAAGTCATACGCGGCGAGGAATGGCTGCCCTCACTGCCCCTGCACTGGCTGCTCTACGAGGCCTTCGGCTGGACCGGCAGCATGCCGCGCTTCGCGCATCTGCCGCTTCTGCTCAAGCCCGTAGGCAACGGCAAGCTCAGCAAGAGGGACGGAGACAAGATGGGCTTCCCCGTGTTCCCCCTCGAATGGACCTCCGCCGACGGAGAGAAGAGCCACGGCTACAGGGAGGACGGATATTTCCCCGAGGCCTTCGTGAACATGCTCGCCATGCTGGGCTGGAACCCCGGCACGGAGCAGGAGCTCTTCTCCATGGACCAGCTCATCGAAGCCTTTTCCCTCGAGAAGGTCGGGAAGTCCGGGGCGAAGTTCAACCCGGAGAAGGCCCGCTGGTACAACAGGGAATACCTGCGCATGCGCCCGGACGGGGAGCTTGCGGAGCTTTTCATGCCCATTCTCGAGAAGAAGGGCATAAAGGCGGAACCCGGATTCGTGGAGAAGGTCGTCGGGCTGATCAAGGAAAGAGCCACTTTCGTGGCTGACTTCTGGGACATCGCCTCCTGCATCTTCGTGGCTCCGGAGAATTTCGAGGCCTACGGCATCAAGGCCGGCGCCGCGTTCGAAAAGCCGGCAACACCCGGCAGGCCCGCCGACCCCAGGGCAAAGGTCTACGACGACGTTTCGACCGCACCCTTCCTCGCTAAGGATGTGGACAAGTTCTGGAAAGAAGAATACCGGACTGCTGCCAAGGATGCCCTGGAACACTGCGAAGCCGGGGGCATCGAGGAATACATACGGTCGAAGGGCCTGCCTCTCGGCAAGGTCATGAACTGTCTCAGGCTTGCACTGACAGGCGCTGCAAGCGGGCTCGGAATCGCTGACATCGTGTCATTCATCGGCAAAGATGAGGCGCTCGCGCGGCTGGACTATGCGTTCAGACGCCTGGCCTGAGGCTGCCCCTGCAGCGCATCGACATTTTGAGGTTTGATTCTCCTGCGACGGCATGATGCCGCTTGCCGACACGCCTGCATCGCATCGGCATCTTGAGCTCTGATTCCCCTTCCCTGCCGCAGAGCGGAAGTCTTCGGAATCCGCCTATGCAAAAAGTGCGGTACGGGACATTCATGTGCCCTGGCCTTATCTTGAAATCCGGCTAAGGCACAGAATTTTTGCTGAAACCCTCCTGTAACCGGTTGGATTCCGGATTGTGAATAGCTGATTGCTGATTCCTGATTGCAGATTCCTGATTACTGATTCCAGATTCCAGATTCCGGATTCCAGATTCCGGATTCCACCTTCAATCCTGCTTCTGACTTTTTCGAGCCGCCACGACAGCCGACAGGATAATCATTTAATAATGGTGTTTTCTCTGTCACAAACAAGTGCTTCGGCACGGAATTGGCAGTGAGTTTCACCGAATAGTTTTTTCATAGGTTTAATTTTAGGTTAGAATTGCCGTTACGACCCGATGTGATATCGGGTCGTAATTTGTTTATGGCCGTTCGTTCCGCACTGTTCGCGGTATAATTGCCAGAAAAAGAAATTTCCCGGGAACGCGGTGTTCCCGGAAATGCCTTGCTATCAGCTATTTGCAATCGAAACATGTACGCAGGTCAACGTCCTCGAAGCGACTCGCGGACAGGCCATTCAGAGAAAGCTGCCCCACAGCGGCCTCCAAGGCGATTTTTGCAAAAACTGTTGTACTCGGGTATTTACATCTGCCATCCCTCGTCCCTGTCACGAGCAGTTTTTGTCATTGCTGCAAGCCGAAAACGGCAATTATGTTGCGGAACGTGATGCAAGGCCGATTTGGACGAAAAAGGATTCCAGGGCAAAAGAACCGGCCCGCCCTGTCGAGCGGACTGAATTGACGCCGAGCAGGCTTTTTTCGCCTGTGAGGCGCAATTGCAGCCGCGAGGCACTGAAACGGCGATTTCCGGAACAACTCCGTGCACAAGTAGCCTTCCATGCACCGCCCCGCACGCAATGTCAAAATGTATTTTCCACCCTTGCAGATTATGCGCCGATTCAGTAATTTTGAAAGTTGAAAATTCCCCTTATGGGAAGAACGATGGTGATGTTTGCCACAGCGGCCTCGTGACCGTCATCGCCGAACCCTGGGACAATGCCGACGGCACCCGTACCGCATATATAACGGTCAGCACCTGCTGCGAGAGCGTCACCGTGACGGTCCGTCAGACCGATGAGGAGAATTTCAACTGGAATTACGGAGAACTGACAAATGAAAATAGGAATCTGCAGCGACCACGCCGGTCTTGAGTACAAGACCAGGCTGATAGCCTACCTGCTCGGCAAGGGCTATGAAGTGGTGAATTACGGAACCGATTCCCCCGACAGCTGTGACTATCCCGATTTCGCCCACAGGCTGGGATATGCACTCGACAACGGGGATGTGGATGCCGGAATCGCGCTCTGCGGCACCGGTAACGGCATGGCCATCACGCTGAACCATCATCCTTCGGTCAGGGCCGGACTGGCATGGAACCAGGAGGTCGCGAAGCTCGTGAAGGAGCACAACAACGCCAACGTGCTGGTGATGCCGGCGCGTTTCGTGTCGTACCGCATGGCGGTGATGATGGTACGCCAGTGGCTGGAAACCCAGTTTGCCGGAGGACGGCACCAACGCAGAATTGACAAGATTGCTCTCCACTGACATATCCGATTACCCCGAGGGCATCGTGCTTCCCGTGGACAAGCCCTGGCGCTGGACCTCCGCCGACCTCGTGCGGAAGATCAAGTTCACCGCCAAGCGGCATTTCGGGAAGAAGAATCTCAAGGTGGGGCACGCCGGCACGCTGGATCCTCTGGCTACCGGCATACTTCTGGTGTGCATAGGTCCGGCCACGCGCAGGGCCGAGGAGCTCCAGGCTTCGAGGAAGGAGTATGTCGCCGGGGTCAGCTTCGGCGCCCTCACGGCTTCGTACGACCTGGAGAAGGAGGTGGAGGCCGGCTATCCTCTCGCCGGGGTCAGCGAGGCGGCGCTCAGGGCGGTGCTGCCTTCGTTCATCGGGGAGCAGGAGCAGATAGCGCCGCTGTTCAGCGCCAAGTCGGTGGACGGGGTGCGGGCCTACGAAATGGCCAGGAAGCTCTACCGCCAGGGGAAGAAGGCGGACGCCGAGGGCATAATCAGCGCGTCGCGCATCAATGTCTATGAGATGGAACTGCTCTCGTGGTCAGATTCGCTGCCGCTTTCGGAGATAGTTCCGGCTTTCGACGCCCAGGACAGGAAGATCAAGGTGGCCGACGTCTCGGGGCTGTCCCTGCCGACGGCCATGATAAGGGTATCCTGCAGCAAGGGGACATATATCCGCGCCCTGGCCAGGGACCTCGGCGAGGCTCTGGGCAGCGCGGCCTTCCTCAGCAGCCTCCGCCGTACCGGAAACGGGGGCTACGGCATCTCCGAGGCCCTCAGCCTCGACGACGCCCTGAATCTCTTCAACCATTAGTTTCCCAAGCTGTTTTGCGTATCTGATATTCCGGCCCTGCCGCTCTGGCCATAGATCTCGCAATATCCGCCGTCTGCTCCAAGACCGAGCCGGATGCCGTCGCGCCATAGCATAAGCGTCAGCCGGGCGCTCTCCCCAGGAGGACCAGGGGTCATGGACTACAACTCCGACAATTACGGCAACCTCTACAGCTCCTCGCTGTCGGAGTTCCTAGACTAGAATAGAAAAAGGACAGGGCCACGCCTGGAACGCTCCCTGTCCTGAATACAAAATTATTAACCGCTAATACCCAGGAATATTCAAGTGTAGGTTAAGAACGGCCGGATTCCCGGCCAATATGATAGTTTGGTTAGAATCTTTCTAGTGACGACAAATATACACAAGCACGTTCTCTGCGCGGTACACTCACATCTTCAAAAAGTGGAAAATAGTCCAAATTGGAAATTAATGTGTATTTTTGTTCAAACTTAAAGAAAACCATGCGAAAGCGGCTCGCACTGCTGAACCTTCTGATTCTCTCGGCCATGACGGCCGAAGCCCTTCCGTCATACACCTTCACGCGCTATCTCGAAAGGAACGGAATCCCTACCACCAGGGTCGAGAAGATAATACAGGACGCCGACGGGTACCTCTGGCTCGCCTCATGGTCCGGGCTGTACCGCTTCGACGGACTGCGGTTCATCAGCTTCAGGAAAAATCCCGCAGCGGCAGCCGCCAGCGCTGCGGACGAGAGGCTCGCCGACCTCAGCGGCGACAGGTTCGGACAGCTCTGGCTGCTCACCATGAACAATGTCCTGCACCGTTTCGACTGCTCTTCAGGAGAATCCGGGAAACCGCTCGCCTATGGGATACAGGCCATCTTCAAGCTGGCCGGCGACGACTTCCGCTTCGTGACCTCCCACGGGACGGTGCTGAAAAGCGACTACTCCAGGGACGGAAAGGACTGCACACTGTCCGAATGCCTCAGGCTGCCGAGGGGAGAGAACGTCATCTCGGTCTTCTCCGATTCGGACGGTACGGTCTGGACCCTGACGGACAAGGGGATATACAGCGGGGAGAAGCTTGTAGCCGCCATACCCGGGCTGTGCTCCTATGAAAGCACCGACAAGCTCTACATCGGCAGCACCGGCGGCCGGATGCTCATAGCCGGGAAAAACGGGACAAGCATAGAAAACATAGGGACGGGCATACGGGTCGAACTCATAGCCGCCGTCCCAGGCCGAGAAGAATTCCTCGCCGGCTCCGGCGAGAGCGGGCTGTTCTGCTGGAACAGGGCCGATGGGAGCGTGACACGGGTAAAGAACGACTCCTGGAACGGAGGGCCGCTCAGGCAGCAGCGCGACCGCTTCGGCAACCTCTGGATATACTCGGAGAACGGAAGCCTGAACTGGTACGACAAGGACGCCAGGAAACTGGTTCCATTCTACAACAGCAGGCTCCAGCCGGCATGGAACCCCGAGACCCGCCTCAACGCACTGTTCGTGGACAGCCAGGGCAACCTGTGGCTCTCCGGCTCCTGGGGCGGACTGGAGAGAGCCAGCTACAACGCGGGAGAATTCAGGCTAAGGCCCATCGACTCGCGCCCCGGCGCCTCTCCTGCCGCCAACGACGTCAGAGCCGTGTTCCAGAGCGGCGACGGCACCATATACGTGTCCACGCGGGACTGCAAGGTCCACCTGCTGGACAGCCTGCTGCACGAAATCGCCTTCTGGCAGACTGAAGCCCCGGTCTACACGATAACGCAGGCAGGCGACGGAAACATCTGGCTGGGGACCAAAGGCTCGGGGATAATCGAGAACACTGCCGGCCCGTCGGAAGCCGCGGACTACCGGCCGCACCGCTACGCCAAATCCGAGGACTATTACGCCCCCAACAGCGAACTCATCTACGACTTCAACTCCGACAGCCCCGACAGGCTCTGGATAGCCTCGTTCGACGGCAGCCTCTCCTATGTGGACATGAGCGACAGCGAACGGCGGTTCATAAGCAAGAAGAACCTCCTCTCCTTCCCCACCGAACAGCTCAACATGATGAGGCACGTCAGCTTCGGCCCGGACGGAAAGCTCTATGCAAGCGGGACCCTCGGTCTCTTCGTATGCCCCAACCCCGACGCAGATGCCCAGGACCTGCGCTTCATACGCTTCCCGAGGGTGAAGGACTACGACATCCAGCACATACTGTTCACCGGCGGAGGGGAGCTCTGGGCCTCGTCTTCAGGCAACGGGTTCATCCGCCTCGAAAGCACCTCCCCTGACAGCGACATCAGGACATTCACCACGCGCAGCGGGCTCATGTCCAACTTCGTCCTCAGCGCCATAGAGGACAGGTCGGGCAACATCTGGATCGCCTCCAACGGAGGGCTCAACAAGTTCAACCCCCGGACCGGAAGCATAATAGGCTATTCCTACGGCCGCATCGGCCTGAACATGCGTTTCAACGAAGGCAAGCCCCTGATGGCCTCCGACGGGAAAATATACTTCAACACCACTAGGGGCCTGATGTACTTCGACCCTGATGAAGTCTCCAACAGTTCCTTCGTCCCGAAGATTCTTGTGAATTCGCTGACGGTCACGGGAAAGAGAAAGAACCACGACGCCTCTGGAATCGTGAGGATGAGGAAGCGCGACGCCCTCAACCTCAATTTCTCCGCCATCGACCTCAGCGCCCCGGAAAGGGTCATCTACTACTACATGCTCGACGGCAGGGACAGGCAGTGGAACAGCCTGGGGAACGACCCGCGCATACATATCGACAAGCTCAAGCCAGGGAAATACAGCCTCAGGCTGCGCTCGACCAACGGCGACGGAGTCTTTACGGACAACGAAAAGACCATAGAGCTGGTGGTCAGCCCCGACTTCCTGCCCTGCCTGCTCCTGGCCGTCCTGTTCCTGGGCGCGGCGGCGTTCAGCCTGACACGGCGGCGCACGCTTCCCTCACCCGGAACGGAAGATGACCTGGACAGCGCGCAGCGGTTCAAGAAGGAGTTCTCCGAATACCTGGCTGAACATATCGACGACGGGGAGCTGAACATCACGGAGATGGCGGCGGCGATGAACATGAGCCGCTCCGCGCTCTTCGGGAAATGCCGTTCCGCCACCGGCATGGCCCCGCTGGAATACCTGAGGAGCATGAGGTTCAGCAAAGCCGCCGAAATGCTGGGCTCCGACCGACACAGCATCTCCCAGATAGCCTGGGCCACCGGATTCAACGACTCCCACTACTTCAGCAAGGCCTTCAAGCAGAAATTCGGCATGACACCCTCGGAATACCGCAGAAGACACAGGTAATTTATTATCTTTGCGCCCCGATGGAAACCAGAGTAAAAACTACCGCCGGGGCCGCAATGCCCGTGCTGATTGCGCTAAGCGTCGCGCATTTCATCAACGACCTGCTGCAGACCACCGTCACCTCGGCATATCCGATAATAAAGGATGACCTCGACCTGAACTTCGCGCAGATAGGCTCGATAACCTTCGTCTACCAGCTCGCAGCATCGGTGTTCCAGCCTCTCGTGGGCATGCTTTTCGACAGGAAACCGTTCCGTGGCAGCATGGAGCTGGCCACCACCTTCACCCTGCTCGGCATCATCTGCCTCGCGCTGGCCCCCAACCTCGCCGGCATATATCTCGCCGTGTTCACCATAGGCATAGGCTCCTCGATAATCCATCCCGAAGCCTCGCGCATCACCTCGCTCGCCTCCGGTGGCAGACGTGGTCTGGCCCAGTCCATCTTCCAGGTGGGCGGCAACTTCGGAGGCGCGGTCGGCCCGCTCATCATAGCCGTCACGGTCGTCCCCTACGGACGCAGCCACTTCCTTTGGTTCGTCCTGCTCTCGGCCGTTTCCTACGCCGTCACGGCCTTCATCAGCCGCTGGTACAATTCCTATCTCGACACCCACGGCCACAACTCCAGGGCCACGTCATTCAGGCCTCGCCCGCTCCGCCTCGGCGCCACCATAGCCGTCATAGCGCTCATCTGCGTGCTCATAATATCCAAGTACATCTATCTGGAAAGCCTGAAGAACTACTATACCTTCTACCTGCTGGAGAAGTTCGGCATCAGCGTGCAGCTCTCCCAGGTCTTCCTCTTCGTGTTCCTGTTCGCGACTGCTGCCGGAACGCTCGTGGGCGGCCCCGTCGGCGACAGGATAGGCCGGAAATACGTGATTCTGCTGTCGATAGTGGGCACCGCTCCGTTCAGCCTCGCGATGCCCCACACGGGGCTGGCCGCCACTGCGGCGCTGAGCTTCTGCTCGGGCTTCATCCTTTCATCGGCCTTCCCGGCCATACTGCTGTACGCCCAGGAGCTTCTGCCCAACAAGCTCGGCATGGTCTCGGGGTTGTTCTTCGGCTTCGCCTTCGGAATCGGAGGCATAGTGGCGGCCGTGCTGGGCAATATGATAGACCTCCACGGCATCGAATACGTCTACCGCATCGTGGCCTGGTCGCCGCTCATCGGTCTGGCCGCCATCTTCCTTCCGGATCTGCAGAAGAAAGTGCGGTGAAACCGCCCCTCCGGCGTCTGTACGGCATATTATTTGTACGTTTTTACCGGTTCGGTCGAAAATTCCAATCAGACGGTAGAAATGAGCAAGGACGTACGGAAAAAGATTCTTGAAGCCGCATCGGAGGCCTTCTCCGCATACGGCTACGACAAGACCACGGTGGAGGACATTGCCAAAATGGCGGACAAGGCCAAGACCACCGTCTACTATTGTTTCGAAGGGAAGGCGGAAATCTTCTCGGCCGCCCTGGAAGAGGAGGTCAGGGCCATGCAGGACGGGCTCTCGGTCTACCTCAACCCGGCGTCCGGGAACATCGTGCCCAGCCTGCGCGACTACCTCAAGAAACGCATGGACGTCCTGCTGGGTTCACGGCTCTACAGGAAATTTCTGGTCGAAGCCATAAAGCGAGGCAACAGAAGCGAGCTCGGAAGCATCCTCTTAAAGGCACGCGAACCGCTCGACCTGGCCGAAAGGCAGTTCTTCAGCCTGGTATGCGCGTTCGCAAAGGAGACCGGCGCCCTCGACAACAAGGTCGAACCGGAAATCTTCGCCGAGATGCTCACGATGGTGCTCCGGGGCGTGGAGGTGCAGATACTGCTGTCCGACGACGAGGCGGCTTCGATGGCCACCTACGACGAAATGGTGAACTTCATTACAAACACAGATAACTACAGCGGAAGATGAAAAAGATATTGATTGCGGCAGCCCTCATGGCCGCAGCCTGTTCCTGCACCAAGGAGGGGACGGCGAGATTCGAGGGATACTACTCCTACAAGACCAGCGGAACGATCAGCTTCGAGGCTACATCGGCCGCGTCCTCGGAATCCGAGCTCGCCCCCGACGAGATGACCTTCAGCATATCTCCGGAATCCGGCCAGCTCAACATCCTCACGCGTGACAGGAAATCCGGGACGCTGGTGCTGACGATGAACGCCGTCGCGGGCGGGGTCGCCAAGGTTGAGGGCAAGGCCGAAGGGAGCAGCCTGACACTCGAGGATTTCAGCAAGCATGTGAGCTTCGGACTGTCCAGCTCCGCCGTCGAAAGAAGCCATGACTTCACCTTCAGCGGCAGCGGCGAGCGGCTCGACGACATGCTCCTGATAGATTTCACGGCAAGCGGCTCCATGGACTACATGGGCCGGAGCTATGTGGTGACAGGTTCTGACATAAAATGCGTGGCAAGACTCAACGACAGATGAAAAGGATTCCGATATATATCGCTGCCCTGCTGGTTCTCGCAGGCTGCAATTCCACCGGCGGACGGACAGGTTCCGCTGAAAGGGCGCCGATAGCGGTGAAGGTACAGGAAATCACCGACGTAAGCTCCGCCGGTATCATTTCCTACGTGGGCACCGCCGAGGCCGTCAGGTCCACGGTGATATCCGCACCCAACGCCGGACGCCTGGTATCGCTTAACGCAGGCAGAGGCGACAGGGTGAGCGCAGGGCAGGTTCTCGGCCAGATCGAGTCCCAGACCGTGCGCAGCACTTGGCAGATGGCCCAGGCCACCCTCAGCCAGGCCGAGGACGGATACGAGCGCGCAAGCAAGGTCTACAGCTCGGGCAGCATCTCGGAGGTGCAGATGGTGGAGATCAACACCAAGCTGAGCCAGGCCCGCGCAGCCGCCGAGGCGGCGCAGAACGCGCTCGACGAATGCACGCTCAAGGCTCCTTTCGACGGCTATGTCGCCGAGGTGATGGCCGACGAAAGCGTGCAGCTGAACATGTTCGACCCCGTCCTCAGGCTCATGGACATCTCCGAAATCATCATACGCTTCGCGGTTCCGGAAAGCGAGATCAACAGCCTGCATGTCGGCCAGGAAGTCAGCGTGGACGTGGCCGCGACCGGCTCCGCCGCCCTGAAGGGCAGGATACTCTCCAAGGGCATATCGGCGTCGCCTCTCTCCCACAGCTACGACTGCACCGCCAGCCTTGACGCCGGCCCCGGGAAGCTCATGCCTGGTATGGTCTGCGAAGTCCATGTCAGCGAGCGCGGCGGCCACGGAGCCGTGGTGCCGGCATCGGTAGTGCAGACTGGCGCCGAAAGCCGCTATCTCTGGACCGTGCGTGACGGACGCGCGCAGAAGACCCCGGTCAAGGTCGGAGGATTCTCCGGCAACGGAGTGATCATCACCGAAGGCCTGGACGAAGGCGACCTCGTCATCGTGGAAGGCTATCAGAAAGTTTCATCCGGAATGAAGGTCACGACGGAGGAGGAATAGATGGAGAACAGGAAATCATCTCTCATACTCTGGACGATAAGGCACAAGTCCATCATCTACCTGATTCTGGTGGTGCTGGTGGGAATCGGCATCTACGGAATCTCGAAGATGAACAAGGACGAATATCCTTCGTTCGAAATCAAGCAGGGCCTTGTGGCCGCCGTCTACCCCGGAGCGTCTTCGCTCCAGGTGGAAGAGCAGGTCGCAAAACCCGTGGAGCAGGTGCTGCTCTCGTTCGACGAGGTCAACAGCCAGAATCTCCAGATCACCTCGAAGGACGGCATCTGCTACATGCTCGTCGACCTCACCTCCCCCGCCCGCACCAAGGACGAGGTGTGGTCCAAAATCAAGATGAAGCTTGACGAGACCAAGAGCACCCTGCCTCCCGGCGTGCTGGCACTCGTGGTCATTGACGACTTCGCATCGGTCTCCTCCTCGCTGATTGCGATGGAGTCCGAAGACAAGAGCTATAGCGAGCTCATGGAGCTCGCCGACGAACTCTGCGAAAGGCTCAGGACGATTCCCGAGCTGGCGGCCGTGACCGTCTACGGCGGGCTCGACGAGGAGATTGCGGTGACCGTGGACATGGAGAAGCTCTCGAGCTACGGCATCTCCCCTACGAGCCTGATGCTGGGCTACCAGAGCTCCACGCTGCAGCTCCCCAGCGGAAGCTTCAACTCCGGATACGCCAATTCCCCCATCCACATCAGCTCGCCCGTCGGCAGCGAACGCGAGATAGCAGAAAGGATAGTCTGGAGCGATCCTGCGGGCGGCATAGTGAGGCTCAAGGACATAGCCACGGTGGAAAGGCGCTACAAGGCTCCCGATTCGTTCGTCAACTACAACGGGAACTCCTGCCTGATAATCTCGGTGGAGATGCGCTCCGACAATGACATCGTGGCCTTCGGCAAGGAGCTCGACAAGGTGATAGACGAATACGAGCAGGATCTGCCCGAGAGCGTGACCCTGACACGCATTACTGACCAGCCCAAGCTGGTGCGCAATTCAGTGTTTTCCTTCCTCAGGGACCTCGTGATTTCAATGGTCGTCGTGATTCTGGTGATGCTGATGCTCTTCCCCATGAAATCGGCGCTCATCGCAAGTTCCGGAGTGCCCGTGTGCACGGCAGTCGCCCTGGCGGTCATGTACCTGACCGGAATCGGGCTCAACACGGTCTCGCTGGCAGCCCTGATAGTGGTACTCGGAATGATAGTCGATGACTCGATAATCACGATGGACGGCTATATGGGAGAGCTGGGCAAAGGCATGACCCGCGAAGAGGCGGCCCAATCGAGCGCACGCGAGCTCATGATGCCCATGATTACGGCGACCACGGGGCTGAGCCTGATGTTCTTCCCGGCCATGGGTCTCATCACCGGCTATCTCGGAGACTTCGTGACCTACTTCCCCTGGGTCGTGGCAATCGCCCTGACCGCCTCGCTCTTCTACGCCATATTCGTGGTGCCTTCGCTCGAGGTCAGGTTCATACGCAGCGCCAACATCGAGCAGGACAACATCTTCTCGCGCATACAGAAGAAATTCTTCTACGGACTGCAGAAGGCCTACGACACCGCACAGGACTGGTGCTTCCGCCATCCCAGGATGACGCTCTCAGCCGGAGTCGGAGCCGTGGCTCTCGCCGTCGTGCTCTTCTTCCAGCTCAACATCCAGATGATGCCCATGGCCGACAGGGACTTCTTCGCAGTCGAAGTCACCCTGGACAGCAATGCCGGCCTGGAGGACACCAGGGCGGTCGTGGACTCGCTGCAGAACATGATGCTGCGCGACGGGCGCGTGGAATCGGTCACGTCGTTCATAGGCAACAGCGCCCCGCGCTTCACCGCGACCTACACCCCTGCCACTCCCTCGCCCAACTACGCACAGCTCATAGTAAACACCAGGTCGATTGAGGCGACCAAATCCATACTCCCGGAATACGAGGAGAAATACGAGCATTATTTCCCCGAAGCCCTGATACGCATCAAGCAGATGGACTATCAGGCGGCCACTCCCATAGAGATACGCGTGCAGGGAGCCGATTTCGACTCCATCAAGCCTGTGGCCGACACAGTCAGGGCCTACCTTCAGGCCCATGACAGGGAGATGAAATGGGTCCACAGCACGGCCGACGACTACCTGAGCTGTGTGGAAGTCAGCCTCGACGCGGACGAGGCGGCAAGGCTCGGAGTCAACAAGGCCATGCTCTCGCTCTCGCTCGCCGGGACGCTGGGAAGCCAGCCGCTCGCCTCGCTCTGGGAGGGCGACAAGGCGATTCCGGTCAATCTCTACAGCTCCGGGGTCAGAGACGGAATGCCCTACGACATGATAGGCAACCAGCAGGTCAGCACCTCGATGCCGGGCATAAGCGTGCCCCTGAGGCAGGTGGCAGATGTCACGCCGGGATGGGAGCCCGCCCAGCGCATACGCTACGCCAGCGAGGAGACCATCATAGTCTCCGCCGACATGAAGTCCGGGCAGAGCCAGCCGGCTTCGATGAAGCATATCAGGAAATTCATCGACGGCCTGCAGCTGCCGGAGGGAGTCCACATAAGCTACGGAGGCCTGACCGCAATCAACACCGGGGTGATTCCCGAGATTCTGATGAGCTTCATCTGCGCCGTGGCCGTGCTCTTCCTCTTCCTGCTCCTGCATTTCCGTAAGATCTCCATAGCGATTCTGGCCATAGTGCTCAGCGCGCTCTGCCTGTTCGGAGCTTTCCTGGGCCTCTGGATATTCGGGCTGGACTTCAGCATCACAGCCGTGCTCGGACTCATAAGCCTCGTGGGCATCATTGTCCGCAACGGCATAATACTCTTCGAATATGCGGAGGAGCTGCGCTTCCAGCGCGGGCTGCCGGTCAAGGAAGCTGCGGCCATGGCGGGCAAGCGCAGGATGCGGCCCATCTTCCTGACCTCATGCACCACGGCGCTCGGGGTATTGCCCATGATTCTCAGCGGCGACCAGCTATGGCTGCCAATGGGGGTGGTGATATGCTTCGGCACCCTGCTCTCCGTAATCATGATAACCCTGATCATGCCCGTCTCCTACTGGCAGATTTTCAGAAAGGACAGGCGTCCAAAGGAGGTGAACGAATGAAAAAGACGGTTCTTGCGGCACTCGCCGCGCTGACATGCATCGCGGCTCCGGCCCAGGAGCTGAGGCTTACACTGGAGGAATGCCGCGAAATGGCCCTGCAGAACAACAGCTCCGCAGTAGGGGCCGCTCTCGACCTGGAGGCCGCGCGGTACCAGAAGCAGGAGGCTTTCGCCGAATACTTCCCCAGGGTGAGCGCGATGGGCTTCGGGTTCTGGGCCTTCGACCCGCTGCTCGAGATAGGGGTAAAGGACATCTTCGGAAACAATGACTTCAGCAACAATCTCCAGGGTCTCATCGACTCATACGCGCCGATGTACGGCCTCCCGACCAGCTATACCACGCTCAGCCGGGGGTATCTCGCCGGAGTCAGCGTGATGCAGCCGATCTTCGCCGGAGGCAGGATAGTCAACGGCAACAGGCTTGCGGCCCTCGGCGTGGAGGCGGCAGGGCTGCAGCAGGAGGTGCAGAGACGCAGCACTTCGGATGAAATCGAGGGATACTGGTGGCAGGTGGTCTCACTCCAGGAGAAAAGGGAGCTGCTTGCGGGCTCGAAGGAGTTCGTCGACACGCTCTTCCGCGATGTAACGGCCGCCTACGAAGCCGGACTGGTGACGGAAGACGAACTGCTGCAGGTCAAGCTGGCCCGCAACGAGCTGCTCTCGAACGAAGTGCAGCTGGACAACGGACTCAAGCTCGCAAAGATGAACCTGCTGAACTCGATAGGACAGGGCTATACGGTGATCAGCGCCAACGCCTCCGAGGAAAGGCCGTATATCGATTCGATAGTGCTGGCGGACGAGGAGGGACTGCCCGGACCGCCCGAAGCCTACTATGTGGACGAAGAGAGCATCGCGGCTTCGATGGAGGAGACGCGGCTGCTGGAGCTCCAGGTGGAGGCGGCGGAACTGCAGAAGAAGATGGCCCTCGGCGAGGCATTGCCGCAGCTGGCAGTGGGAGCCACCTACGGCTATTACGACTTCACCGGGAAAGGCGATTTCAACGGCCTCGCATTCGCCACCGTGCAGATTCCGATTTCGGACTGGGGCAAGACCTCCGCGAAGATGAAGCGCCTGCAGACCCAGGTCGACAAGGCGGCATCGCAGCGCGACTACCTCCAGTCCCAGATAATATTGGGAGTACGGCAGAGCTGGGTCGAGCTCAACTCGGCATGGAGCCAGTACCAGCTTGCCCTCGACTCCGAGGCTGCGGCCGAAGCCTCATTCGGCAGGGTCGAGCGCAACTACGAGGCAGGGATGGTGACAATAGCAGAACTGCTACAGTCGCAGACCAGCCTGCGTCAGGCCTCCGACAAGCGCGCCGACGCCCTCAACTCCTACCGCCAGGCGCTCCGGAAATGGCTTGACCTGGCACGGTAGCACCGCAACGCCCGGCGGCACTGTTCGCCGGGGGCAGTGGCGGCTGGTGGCTGTTGCCGTGAAGGAGGCTTTCCCCAAATCCCTCGCCTCCTGAATGGCAACAGCCTCCAGCCGCATACATCCCAATAAAAATATTAGTATCTTTAGACAAAAAATAAAGAGAAATGCTGCTTCCGCCATTACAGACCCCCTCAGTAGAAGAAGTCGCCATCGAATCCGCCGACTCCGTCGTAGTAGGCATCGAGAACTTCGCCCACGACCTCGTCACCAACCCGACCGGAACCCTCCAGGACCTCGGGCAGGACATCATAAACTTCGGACTGAAACTGCTTGCGGCCCTGCTGATCTACCTTGTCGGCGCATGGCTCATACGCCGCATCAAGAAAGGGCTCTCGCGGATGTTCATACGGCGCAACACCGAGAAGGCGCTCGCTTCCTTCGTGATGAGCTTCACCTCGATAGGACTCACCATCCTGCTGATCATCATCACGATAAGCACGCTCGGAGTCAACACCACCTCCATCGCCGCCCTGATAGCCGCTGCCGGCGTGGCGATAGGAATGGCCCTCAGCGGAACCGTACAGAACTTCGCCGGAGGCATCATGATACTGATGTTCAAGCCTTTCAAGGCCGGAGACTACATCGAGTCCCAGGGCTACGAAGGCACGGTGACCTCCGTCAGCATCATCAGCACCACGATCACCACGACCGACAACAGGGCGATAATCCTGCCCAACGGAGCCCTGTTCAACGGGAACATCAACAACTACTCCCGGAATCCCCTGCGCAGGGTCGACTGGAAAATCGGCGTGGAATACGGCACCGACGCCGGCAAATGCATGGACAAGCTCATAGAGCTCGTGAAATCCGACCCCCGCGTGCTGGACTCCTCGGTCCAGGGAGCGGCCGACCCCGCAGTCACCCTTTCAGAGCTCGGCGACAGCGCGGTGGTCTTCTCCGTCAAGGTATGGGTCAGGACGGAAGACTACTGGGGAGTGCTCTACGACTACAACAAAAGGGTTTACGACGAGCTTCCGAAGGCCGGAATCGACTTCCCGTTCCCGCAGATGGACATCCATGTTCACAACACCACGGAAAGCACGCCCGCCACTGCAAGGAACAGATAGACTATCTTGCGCACATGGTCGTTATGCAGGCGGCTGTAGACTATCGCACCCACCCAGAGGCCGAGTGCGACTGCCGGCAGCGCCATGAGGGCGGACTCCAGCACTGTATGCGTCACGAAGCCGCTATGCCAGCGGAAAATGGTCATCATCAGATTGCCGGTCACGAAATACCACTGCGTAGCGGCGATATATTCATCCTTGCTGTCGGATGACGCCATGAAATAGACGGCGGCGGGCGGCCCCTGCATCGCGAACATGCCTCCTAGCACGCCGGACAACGCACCCAGCGACACCTGGACCGGCAGCGTCGGCTTCAGGCGCACCTTGTCGTTGAAGAAGAAAAGATATATGCTCACGATTATCAGGGCTATGCCGAACCATCTCTTCAGCGAATGCCCGTCGACCACGGTCAGAACCCTCACCGAGAAGAACGAGAGCACGACGAAGGTCAGCAATATCGGGAGCAGCTTCTTCAGCCTGACATATCTGCGCTGCCGGACAGCCGGGACTATCGCCATGCAGGCCGCAAGTATGCCGGAAAGCGCCGTCGCCTCGCCATAGGTGGGCATGATGTAGGGAAGCATAATCATCATGATTATGCCGAAACCGAAGCCGGTCACCCTTTGGACGAAGCTGGAAAGCGCGGCGAAGAGCGCAATCAACAATATGGTCAGGACTGAAGTCATCTTTCAGTTTAACAATATAGCAAAAAAATCGCCACATTCCGCCGCCGCAGCCGGAAAACTTCGTCAGGCGGCATCAGTCCGACTTCCGGTAGCTCAGAATCGCCCATGTGACTGTCACAGCGCCCAGTCCGGCGAGCCCTGCGGCATCGTACCAGATGTCCGGCAGGGAACTGCCCTTCAGGAACACGGCGCGCATCGCATCGGCGTAGTATCTCATCGGATTGATGCAGGTTATGGCCTGCGCCCAGCCGGGCATCGACGCTATGGGCGTGAAGATTCCGCTCATCAGCATGAAGACCACGGCAAAGAACCATATCACGAACATGGCCTGTTGCGAATTGCTGCTGTAGTTGGAAATCAGGAGCCCGAGGCCCGCCATGACCAGTATGTGGAGCGCGGTGAAGAAATAGACCCACAGCAGGCTGCCCCGGCACACGTAACCGAAAACCAGCCAGGCGATTATCAGGCAGGCGGTGAGTATGAAGAACGCCACTGCCCAGTAGGGAATCATCTTGCAGACCATGAAGGCCGTCTTGCTCACCGGGGTCACGTTGATCTGCTCTATGGTGCCGGCCTCCTTCTCGCCCACTATGTTCAGCGAGGGCAGGAAGGCAGTAATCATCGTGATGGCTATCACTATCAGTGCGGGAACCATGAACAGCTTGTAGTCCATATACGGATTGAAGTAGTATTTCTCCGAGACGTCGGCCTGCGGGGCGGCGGAACCCTGCGGCTCCCCCTTGTCCGCGAGATACATCCTCACGCAGCTTAGCAGATACTGGGAGCCCATGCTGCCCTTGGTGCCGTTGACCGTGTTCAGCTTTATGCCGAGCGGCAGGCCGGAACCGAGGGCCACCTGCCTGTCAAAATCCGGCATTATGGTCAGCACGGCGTCCACCTTGTTGGCGTCCATCAGTTTCTGTGCCTCGGCAGGATCCCTGCAGACGTCAACGAGCCTGAAATATCCCGACGAGGTGCATTTCTCCACAAGCAGCGAGGATTCCCGGCTCACGCAGCCGTCCACCACCGCAAGATTGATGTTCCTGATATCCATGCTCACCGCAAAGGGGAAGACCAGCATCATCAGCACAGGGAACGCGAGAGCCATCCTCGGGAGGCCCGGGTCCCTGAAAAACTGTTTGAATTCCTTTTCCAAAAGATACTTCCACATAGCGCGCCTCCTATTGCAGCCTTGTCCTGAAACTTCTGATGCTGACCGCGAGCAGCACGGCGGCCATGCCGGAAAGTATGGCCAGCTCGCCGGCCACCGACGCCAGCCCGCCGCCCTGTATCATGATCTTCTTGACCATTATTATGAACCATTTCGCCGGAATTATGTCGGAAAACCACTGAAGGGGCAGAGGCATGTTCTCGCACGGGAAGATGATTCCGGAAAATATCATCGTAGGCATCGTGAGCCCCATTCCGCATATCAGCATGGCCGTCCTCTGGGTGGACGAAATCACCGACACCAGTATGCCCACGGCAAGGGAGGTCACCACGAAGACCGTGGCCACCAGGGCCAGGAGCGCCAGGCTTCCGCGCACGGGCACCTCCATCACATAATGCGAAAGCAGCAGTATGCTAGCGAAATTCAGCACCGAAAGCAGCAGATAGGGCACGAGCTTGCTGAAAATTATCCACAGCGGCCTCACTGGCGACACCAGCAGCAACTCCAGCGTGCCCGTCTCCTTCTCCCTCACGATCGAGACCGCCGTCATCATGGAGCATATCAGCATGAGAATCAGCCCCATGACGCCCGGAACGAAATTATACGACGACTTCATCGCGGGGTTGTACATAAGCTGGACCACCGGGGTCATGGACGGCTGCGGGCTCCCGCTCATCCCGATGCTGACATCCTGCTGCTCCTGCTGTATGACCCCCGCCACGTAGCTCGTGATGATTCTCGCCGTGTTCGGGTCGGACCCGTCGCCGATGATTCTTATCGCGGCCTCCCCCGACGGCAGCGAACGTCCGAAATTCCGGCTGAAGCAGACCACGGCGTCGGCTCCGTTCCTGCGGAAAAGTTCCTCGATCCCGTCCGGGCCCGGCAGCTGCCCGGCATATTCCAGGTACCTGTTGTTCTCTATCCTCTCCACGGCTTCCCTGACCCGCGTGTCGGACATGTCGCCGCAGAACGCCACCCTGGCGCGCGTGACCTCCGTGCTCACCGCGAAGCCGAAGAGTATGATCTGCACCACCGGCATAATCATGACGATCAGTATGGTGCGCTTGTCCCTGAAGATATGGCGGCACTCCTTTCTGACAAGTGACAGGAACTCCTTCATGTTCAGCCCTCCCTTTCAGCCCTGCCGGCCACCAGCCGGAACACCCCGTCCATGCCGCCGGCCCCGAACTCCCGCTTCAGGCTTTCGGGAGAGCCCATCGCGGCTATTCTCCCGTCCACCATTATGGACACGCGGTCGCAGTATTCGGCCTCGTCCATGTAGTGCGTGGTCACGAAGACCGTGGTGCCCCGGCCGGCCGTCTCATAAATGAGCTCCCAGAACCTGCGCCTGGTCTCCGGATCCACTCCCCCGGTGGGCTCGTCGAGAAAGATGATGTCCGGAGCGTGCACGAGCGCGATGCAGAACGAGAGCTTCTGTTTCCATCCGAGAGGCAGCTCGCCGGCGTATTTGTCGCCCTCGCCCTCCATTCCGAGCATACCGAGCATCTCCCGGGTCTTTTCCTTTATCCGCCCGTCCTTGAGGCCGTAGATGCCTCCGAACAGGCGTATGTTCTCCCTTACCGTGAGGTCGGGATAGAGCGAGAACTTCTGGCTCATGTAGCCTATGTTCCTCTTTATCTTTTCCTGCTCCCTGCAGATGTCGAAGCCGGCTACCGTGCCGCCGCCTCCGGAAGGACGGCTCAGCCCGCACAATATCCTCATCGCGGTGGTCTTGCCGGCGCCGTTGGCCCCGAGGAAGCCGAATATCTCCCCACGGCGGACGTCGAAGCTTATGCCGTCCACCGCCGTGAAGCCGCCGAACCTCTTCGTGAGGTTCCGTATCTCTATCACATTGCCCGCTGCGTCCATTTTCCTGAAAGTTGCATGAAACAGTCTTCTATGCCCGGCTCTATTTCCCTGACGCTGCAATCGCCGAAGCCCCTGGCCGCAAGCCCGCCCAGCAGCGTCTCCCGATCCGTCCTGGCAGGGTCGTAGGCGAGAT
>OHQT01000018.1_pt1 | contig 98921 bp, 72 predicted proteins | sample 1578221 | NCBI WGS metagenome assembly OHQT01 (sample SAMEA3879547, study PRJEB24766) | human gut metagenome | biome: human-associated habitat; feature: feces | place: USA | collected 1985/1987
CCCGCCGCCCGCCTGCCCGTCGCTACTTTTTCTTCGTATCCTGCTCGGTGGTGATGCGGCGGTATTCGTCGGGCGACTGCAACACCCCGACGGCCTGCTGCAATTCGGCGTCGTCCGTGAGCGAGTGCTCGATGACCCCCGCCGTATAGGCGTGGCGCAGGATGATGTCGTTGTTGATCGCCTCGACGACCTCCCGGCGGTAGGTCTCCAGGTTGGTCTGCGTGTCGTCCTTCAGCTCCGACTCCACGCGCTCGAACTTCGCGGCCAGCTCCTCGAAGCGGTCCTCCTCGGCGGCCTTCTTCAGCGCCTTGAGCGCCCGCCGCGTGTCGGATTCGTAGGGCACCTTCTTGTCTTTCATGAACTCCGCGAAGTCGGCATAGTCGGCATCGGTGATCGTGAAGGTGCGCACGTCGATCGTGTCGCCCACATGGCGGCGCATGTAGTCGTCGCCGAAATCCTCGATGAATCCCAGGGCGTAGAGCGTCACGGCGAAGCGCGAGACGTACTCGGGTTCGGTGACGAGGTCGGGCATGATGCCGCCGCCGTCATAGACCTTGCGTCCGGCGCGCGTCGTGAACTCCGAGATGAGCGAGTCGGGCACCGTGCGGACGCTGCCCTGCTGCGAGTGGGAGTAGTCGACGGCCTGGATGCAGCGGCCCGAGGGGATGTAGTATTTCGCCGTCGTGAGCTTGAGCATGGTGTTGTAGCCCAGCGGGCGGGTCGACTGCACGAGCCCCTTGCCGAAGCTGCGCTGCCCGACGAGCACCGCGCGGTCGAGGTCCTGCAGGGCGCCGGCCACGATCTCGGCGGCCGAGGCCGTGTTGCCGTTCACGAGCACCGCGAGGGGCAGGTCGGGCAGGATCGGCTCCGACTCGGTGCGGTAGGCCTGCCGCGAATCCGCCGTGCGGCCCTTCGTGCTCACGACCTCGGTCCCCTTGGGCACGAACATCGAGAGGATCTTCACCGCCTCCTGCATGATGCCGCCGCCGTTCGAGCGGTAGTCGAGCACAAGGCCCTTCAGTTCACTCTCGCGGCGCAGCCGCTCGACGGCCGCACGCATCTCCTCGTAGCACCCTTCAGTGAAGTCGCTGTGGCGGATGTAGCCGATGCCGTCGGTCACCCATCCGGCGTAGGGTACGCCCGGGATGGCGATCCGCTCGCGGCGGATCGCGACGCTTTGGCGCGTGCCGTCGAGGTGTTCGACCGTCACCTTCACCGTCGAGCCTGGCTCGCCCTTGAGCCGCTCGGAGACCTGTTCGGTCGTGAAGCCCCGGGCATCCTTGCCGTCGATGGCGATGATCTTGTCGCCGATCTTGAGCCCGGCCTTGTCGGCCGGGGAGTGCTGATAGGGCTGTGCGATGCGCACGTAGTCCTCCTTTTGGCGGATGAGCGAGCCGATGCCGCCGTACTTGCCCGTCGTGAGGAGCTCGAAATCCTGCATCCCCTCCTCGGGAATGTACTCCGTATAGGGGTCGAGGTCCTCGACCATGCCGCGGGCGGCCCCCTCCATCAAGTGGTCGGGGTCGACCTCGTCGACATACTCCAGCGAGAGGGCCCGCATCATGTTGACCGTGATCTCCATGTTGCGTCCCAGCCCGAAGTCGTTGCGTGCGGCGAAGAGCGTGAGGGCCGCCGCCGCAACGAGTGCGCCGCCGACGGCAGCTCCCTTGATCTTACTTTTCATTGCGTCTTTTCATTTGCAGGTACGAGTCCAGCCGGTACTGCACGCGGGCCACGCCGCGGCGGATGCCGTCCAGCTCGATCCATTGTCCGTACTGCGAAACCCTGATCTCGTCCTCCCACAACAGCAGCAGCTTCTGCACGAAGCCGTCGGCGCGGAAGAAGAGCGTGCCCTCCTCCTCGCGGCGCAGCGAGAAGCCCGCCGAGCGGAAGGCATTGACGATCTGCTCGCGGTCGAGCTCCGTGTCTCCCTCGACGCGGCGCACGATGAAGCCGAAGCGGGGGTAGCAGAGCGCCAGCACGACGACCACGACCGGCAGCAGCAGCCCGCGTGTCGTGTGGAACATCACGTAGAAGGTCTCCCGGATGGTGAGCGTCGAGCCCATGGCGCGGTTCAGCGCCATGATGGCCACCAGCAGAACGCACAGGGCGACAAAATATTTTGCGGAACGGATCAGATACTTTTTCATGGCTGTGTTTTTTTGTCGGATTCTTTGAATTTCAAATCGTGGGGATGTGGGCGGCTGAAAGCCCCGTGTCCCTCTATGCCTTCTCCTCCTGCGGCGGGACGATCCGGCTGACGGCGTCGGCGACCTGCTGCATGAGCCACTTGGGGGTCGACGTGGCGCCGCAGATGCCCACCGACGCGGCGCCGGCGAACCATTGCGGCTCCAGCTCGGCGGCCTCCTCGATGTTGTAGGTCGCCGCGTTGGCGCGGCGGCACACCTCGAAGAGGACCTTGCCGTTCGAGGACTTGCGCCCGCAGACGAAGATCACGACGTCGAAGCGCCGGGCGAAGGCCTCCAGGTGCTCCTCGCGGTTGGCCACCTGCCGGCAGATCGTATCCTCGATCCGCACCTGCGCGGGGTCGGCCGCGCGGCGGCGCATCTCGTCGCACAGCCGCTCGAAGAGGGCGATGCTCTGCGTCGTCTGCGAGAGGAAGTAGACCGGCCGCGCGAAGTCGATGGCGTCGAGGTCCTGCGGCCCCTCGATGACGATCGTCGGGGCGTCGACCTGCCCCGTGAGCCCCACCACCTCGGCGTGCCCCCGCTTGCCGAGGATCACCACCTGCCCGCCTATGGGGCGCATGAGTTCATGGGCCCGGACGACGCGCGTCTGGAGCCGCGCCACCACCGGACAGGTGGCGTCGATCAGGTCGATGCCCAGCTCGCGGGCCCGCGCATAGGTCGTCGGCGGCTCGCCGTGCGCCCGGATGAAGAGGCGGCACCCCGCCAGGCGGGGCATCTCGTCGTGCGTCACGGTCTGCAGCCCGAGGCGTTCGAGACGCTGCACCTCGATGCGGTTGTGGACGATGTCACCGAGCGAATAGACCGTGCCGCCCTCCGCGAGGGCCTTCTCGGCCTCCGTGATCGCCCGGACCACGCCGAAGCAGAATCCCGATTTGTCGTCTATCTCGATGCGCACGCCGCCTTGAATTTATCGAGGAACCATACCATCTGTTCGTCGACGGTCATGTGGCTGTTGTCCAGTACGATGGCGTCGTCGGCCTGCCGCAGGGGCGACACGGCGCGGCTCATGTCGGCCTTGTCGCGCTCGCGGACGTTGCGCTCGATCTCCTCGAGCGTCACATGCTCGCCCTTGGCCGTCAGTTCGTCGTAGCGGCGCTGCGCCCGCACCGCGGGGTCGGCCGTCATGAAGAGCTTGAGCTCGGCATCGGGGAAGACCACCGTGCCGATGTCGCGGCCGTCCATCACCACGCCGCGGCGGCGCCCCATCTCCTGCTGCATGGCCACGAGCTTGCGCCGCACCTGCGGGATGGCGCTCACGCGGCTCACGCAGTTCGAGACCTCGATCGTGCGGATCTTGCCCTCGACCAGGTCGCCGTTGACGTAGATGTCGCTCGCACCCCGCTCGGGGTTGAAGCGGAAGGTGATCGAGATGTCGTCGAGCAGCCGCACGACGGCCTCCTCGTCGACCATGCCCGAGCGGATGGCGCCGTGCTCGAGGGCGTAGAGCGTCACGGCGCGGTACATGGCGCCCGTGTCGATGAAGATATAGCCCAGGCGTGCGGCGATGGCCTTGGCGAAGGTGCTCTTGCCGCAGGACGAGAAGCCGTCCACGGCGATTATGATTTTCTTTTCAGTGTCCGACATTGGGGAATATGTCAAAAAAGGTGGATAGTATCGTGTAGATGCCGAGAATGCCGATCAGGAGCCCGGCGACGTGGTTGATCGTGAGCATGTGGCGGGGGCGGAAGCGGCGGCGGAAGAGGTTGAGCACGCAGGCCAGCAGGGTCCACCACGCCGCGGCGCCGCCGAAGAAGCCGATGATGACGAAGACGGCGCGCATGAAGCCCTCGAATCCCGAGTCGGTCATGTCAACGCTCGAAATCTTGAAGACGGCGAAGAAGGCGAGGATGTAGGGCACGACCATGATGAAGTTGGCGATCGTCAGTCCGAAGATCGAGGCGAAGTCCTGCCACAGGGAGCTCTTTCCGGCGCGGTTGCGGCGGATCTGCGGCACGGGGTTCTGCGAGAAGATGTAGACGCCGACGATGACGACGAAGATGCCGCCGATGACGCGCAGCAGCGTGTTGTACTGCTCGATCTGGGTCTGGAGCATCGAGTAGAAGAAGAGGGCTGCCATGGCCATGAAGGTGTCGGCGCAGGCGACGCCGATGCCCGAGACGATGCCCGAGCGGCGGCTTTTCGAGAGGGTGCGCTGGATGCAGAGCACCGCCACGGGGCCGACCGTGATCGAAGCCGCGAGCCCCACGCAGATGCCGCGGAAAAGGACTGCCAGGATGTCGAATGCCATTTTTTACGTTTTGCCGTGCTCCGTCGAGCGCGGGTTAATACTCCTCTCCTCTTGGGAAGGCAAAGATACGAAAAAGCTCCGATTTCCGCGTAGCGGCGGGCAAAAAAAGGGGAGGTGTTTGTTCCGTCCGTCGGGGGATGTTGATAAAATATCGAAAACTTTTGGCGGCGGAGATACCGGTGGCGGCCCGAAATTTGTTATTTTTGTGAAACAACACCTTATCGATCATGGCGGAGATGAAACAATTCGGGCTCGACGTGGAGCTCGGCGACGACGTGGCCCAGGGCCACTACTCGAATCTGGCGATCATATCGCATTCGACTTCGGAGTTCATTCTCGACTTCGCGACCGTGCTGCCGGGCGTGCAGAAGGCGCGGGTGAAGAGCCGCATCATCCTGACGCCCGAACATGCCAAACGGCTGCTGCGTTCGCTGCAGGAGAACATCGTGCGCTACGAGACGAACGTGGGCAAGATCGAGATACCCAAGCCGCAGCCCGCATCGGACGGCGGTCCCAAGATGGGACAGGCCTGATCCGCGGGGGCCGGAGGTCCAAAGGGGCAAAGGGCCGGAGGGTCAGAGAACCGGAAGGCCGGATAGGCGGAGAGCCGGAAGTCTGGATGGGCGGAGAGCCGGATGGGCGGATAGGCGGAGTGCGGAGGAGTGCGGCGGTCGGCGGACGGCTGCGGGACGGACGCTTCCGTGCCGGAGGGCGGCTGCCGTGCGGAGAGACGCATGCCGGGTTTCCCGATCCTGCGTCTGTGCATCTTGACCCTGCGCCCGTGCATACCGAACGGGCCCAGCCGAAGCAACCTGCCGGAGCGACCTGCCGCGGCTGTGCCCGGGTTTGTCCCCGGGCGGAACGCTCCTGCCCCGACGCTGCCTGCAACCGAAGATACGAAGAATCCGTCCGGATTGGTCCGGACGGATTCTTTCTGTTTAGGTATGGCGTCGGAGCGTCCTACAAAGCCTCGGCCACGACGTAGGTGCTGCCGCCGATGAAGATCATGTCCTCGGCTGCGGCCAGCTCCCGGGCCCGGGCCACGGCAGCCTTCACGTCGCCGACCGCCTCGCCCTGCAGACCGTAGATCGCCGCCTTGGCCGTCAGTTCGTCGGCCGGCAGGGCCCGTTCGCTGCGGGCCTGCGTGAAGATGTAGTGCGCGTCGCGGGGCAGCAGGGGCAGGATGTGCGCCAGGTCCTTGTCGCGCACGAAGCCCATGACGCAGTAGAGCTCCCGGTGCGGCGTGCTCTTGAGCTGCTCGGCCACGTAGGCGATGCCGTGAGCATTGTGTCCCGTGTCGCAGACGGTGAGCGGCTCGCGGCCGAGCGTCTGCCAGCGCCCCATGAGCGAGGTGTTGGCCGCGGCGCAGCGCATTCCTTCGATGTAGGCGCGGCGCGAGATGGTCAGCGGCGTCTCCTCGTGCAGGAAGTCCACGGCGGCCGAGGCCGTGATGACGTTGTGCACCTGATAGTTGCCCTGCAGGTCCAGTTCGACGTCGAACTCATGTCCGTCGCGCGTGCGGCGCAGGCGGAAGAGCTGGCTCTCGCCCTCGATGCGGTGCTCCTCGCACGTGAAGACCTGCTCGGCATAGACGACCTTCGACTTGTTGGCCGCGGCGGCCTGCTCGATGACGCTGTTGTAGCGCACGTCGCCCTCGCCGATGACCACCGGAATGCTCTTCTTGATGATGCCGGCCTTCTCGGCGGCGATCTTCTGGAGCGTGTCGCCCAGCAGGGCCGTGTGCTCCAGCCCGATGTTGGTGATGATGCTCAGGATCGGCACGATGACGTTCGTGGCGTCGAGCCGTCCGCCGAGCCCCGTCTCGATGACGGCCACCTCGACCTCGCTCTGCGCAAAGTAGTCGAAAGCCATGGCCGTCGTCATCTCGAAGAACGAGAGGTCGAGTTCGACCATCTTGTCATGGTGCTTGTCGACGAAGTTGACGACCTTCTGCTTGGGGATCATCTCGCCGTCGACGCGGATGCGTTCGCGGAAGTCCTGCAGGTGGGGCGAGGTGAAGAGCCCCGTGCGGTATCCGGCCTGCTGGAGCACCGAGGCGATGATGTGCGACACGGACCCCTTGCCGTTCGTGCCGGCGACGTGGATCGTGAAGAAGTTGCGCTGCGGATTGCCCAGGTGGCGGCAGAACGCGGCGATGCGCTCCAATCCCGGCTTGTAGGCCGTCGCGCCCTTGGTTTCAAATGCCGGGAGCGACTGGAAGAGGAATTCGAGGGTTTGATTGTAGTTCATATCGGGATGCGGATTGTTTGTATTACGGTACGAGGTAATTCCGCCGCTTGACGCGGTAGGCGACGAAGTAGAGCACCGAGAGCAGCGTCACGTACTGTGCGATGCGGCCCAGGTAGTCGCCGTAGCGGGTGTAGAAGGTCCGTGCGGAGCAGAGCGGCACGCGCGCCGTGAGGACGCCGCGCTCCTCCCAGCCGAGGGCCTCGCCCACCTCGCCGCGCGGCGAGATGAATCCCGAGCGGCCGGTGTTGGCCGAGCGGGCGATGGCGCGGCGGTGCTCGATGGCGCGCAGGCGCGAGATCGAGAAGAGGTGGCGGTAGCCGGGCGTATCACCCCACCAGCCGTCGTTCGAGACGATGGCCATGAACTGGGCGCCGCGGCGCACGAAGTCGCCGAAGAAGTCGCCGTAGAGCCCCTCGTAGCAGATTGCCGGGCCCATGCGCACGCCGCCGTGCTCGAAGGCCGTGCCGTGCTGTCCCATGCCGATCTGCCCCACGACGCCGCCCAGGTCGATGACGAGGAACTGCATGAGGTCGAAGACGATCGTCGGGGTGTTCTCCACGCCGATGACCAGCTTGCCCTTGTGGTGGATCTGCATCCGTCCGGCGGAGTCGAGCCCCACGGCCGCGTTGAAGTTGTCGTAGCGGGCCTCGCTGAAGGGGATGCTGCGGGCCGTGCGGGGGTAGACGCCGCCGGTGTAGAGCACGCGCGTTCCGGCTCCGGTGACGAGCAGGGCGCTGGGGTGTGCGGCGCGCAACGTGTCGCGCAGCTGCTGCCAGAAGGCGCCCGGCAGGGTGTCGCCGGGCTGCTCCGTGAGCCCCGGCTCCCAGTAGTAGCTCGGCACGGCGGTCTCGGGCAGGAGGATGAAGTCGGCATCGGACGGCACCTGCGCCAGCAGCTCCAGGATGTTGCGCTCCTGCAGCGCCTCGTCGTCGTGGAATTTGTCGTAGCAGTCGACGTTGGGCTGGATGATGCTCACCGTGACGCTCCCCTCGTCGGGGTCGTCCCACGTCCATCCGACAAGGAGCGAGCCGATGACGGGCAGCAGCAGGGCTGCGGCCGCCGCGCTCCAGCGCCGGAGGTTGCGGCGCTGCTGCCACGCCTCGAAAAAGAGGATGTTGCAGACGAGCACCCAGAGCGAGCCGCCGAAGACGCCGGTATATTCATACCACTGCACGGCCCACACGTCGTGCGAGAATCCGTTGCCGAGGATGAGCCACGGCCACGAGAACTCTCCCGTCGTGTACCAGTATTCGGTCATGATCCATGCCGCGACGAGCGTCGTGTAGGCCAGGGCCTTGGGGGCGCGCTTGGAGACGGTATGGAAGAGCATGAAGGCGATCAGGTTGAGGGTGGTCGAGACGAGGGTCGCCGCGACGGGCCCCACGGGCGTGGCGTACCAGATCCACCAGACGGTGGCGGCGTTCCACAGCACGAACGTGAGGGTCGCCCAGCCGAACATGCCCCACCAGGCGCGGCGCGAGGCGTCGCGGGAGGCGCTCACCCACAGCAGCGGGACGAGCGCCACGGGCAGGGTGAATCCCGTCGCACCGAGCCACGCCGGAGCGAGCAGGAGCGCCGAAAGAAGTACCGCCGCGAATCTTCGAGACATTGGGTGAGATTTTATGCCGACAAAAGTACGCAAACGGGGGCATTTTTCAAAATAATTCCTACATTTGTACAAACCCCTCAAACCCCTCGGAGATGAAGACGTTTATGATGTGGTGGTGCGCTCTGGCGTGCCTGCTGCTTGCCGGATGCCGTGCGCACGATGGTTACTCGGTGCGCGACGGCGTGATTGTTTTCGACGAACCCGCCCGCGAGCCCGGGCAGCAGTCGGTGCTCGGCTTCCGCTGCGCACCGATCGACACGGTCCGTGTGGGATTCATCGGCCTGGGCATGCGCGGCCCGGGGGCCGTGGAGCGCTTCACGCACCTCGACGGCGTGGAGATCCGCGCGCTGTGCGACCTCTACCCCGAGCGGGTAGCCTCCGCGCAGGAGATTCTCGTGCGGCGCGGTCTGCCCGAAGCGGCCTCCTACAGCGGCGAGGAGGGGTGGAAGGAGCTCTGCCGCCGCGATGACATCGACCTGGTCTACATCGCCACGCCGTGGCAGCTGCACACCCCGATGGCGGTCTACGCCATGGAGCAAGGCAGGCACGTGGCCCTCGAGGTCCCCGCGGCGATGACGCTCGAGGAGTGCTGGCAGCTGGTCAACACGGCCGAGCGGACGCAGCGCCACTGCATGATGCTCGAAAACTGCGTCTACGACTTCTTCGAGCTGACGACGCTCCACATGGCCCAGTTGGGGCTCTTCGGGGAGATTCTCCACGTCGAGGGCTCCTATATCCACAACCTGGAGGAGTTCTGGGACTACTACCAGGGCAACTGGCGGCTGGACTTCAACCAGAAGAACCGCGGCGACGTCTACGCCACGCACGGGCTCGGCCCCGCGTGCCAGCTGCTGGATATCCACCGCGGCGACCGGATGAGCTACCTGGTGGCGATGGACACCAAGTCGGTCAACGGGCTGAAGCTCGCGCGCGAGAAGATGGGCGCCAAGACCTTTGCCAACGCCGACCATACGCTCACGCTCATCAAGACCGAGCAGGGACGCACGATCCACCTCCAGCACAACGTCTACACGCCGCGGCCCTACAGCCGCATGTACCAGCTGACCGGCACGGAGGGCTTCGCCAACAAGTACCCCGTCGAGGGGTATGCCTTCCGGCCCGAGCAGCTGGCCGGCAGCGGCATCCCGGACCACGAGAACCTCTCGGCGCACGGCTTCGTACCGGAGGAGGTGAAGGAGCAGCTGATGGCCCGCTACAGGCACCCGATTCTGCTCGAGGTCGGGGAGAAGGCGCGCGAGGTGGGCGGCCACGGCGGCATGGACTTCATCATGGACTACCGGCTGATCTACTGCCTGCACCACGGCCTGCCGCTCGATCAGGATGTCTACGATGCGGCCGAATGGTCGTGCATCGGGGCCCTGACGCGCATGTCGCTCGCGCACAACAGCGCCCCGGTGGCCGTCCCGGACTTCACGCGCGGCGACTGGGCGAAGATCGACGGCTACCGCCACGCCCTGGTGGTCGAGTAGGCTCCGGTATGGCGTTTGTGTCCCGACAGCGGGACTTTTTGCCGTTTTTCGGCCGCCGCAGTGGCCGAATCCCGAAAAAACGGAGTATCTTTGTCCCTACTTTCGTGTAATTGCCGGATCGGAATGGGACGGAAAATCGCTGTGCTGTTCGACCTTTTGTCGGTCGTCGCATCGGGGCTGCTGCTTGCCGCGGCCCTGCTGTGCCGTCATGCGTCGGACATCTCGCCCGAGACCGGCCGCTTCTGGGCGCTGCTGGCCCTCTCCATGCTGGGGGTGCTGCTGCTGAATCTGGCGGCGCTGTTCTACTGGCTGCTGCGCCGCCGCTGGCTGGTCTGCCTGCTGCCGCTCGCGGCGCTGCTCTCCAACGGCGAATACGTGGCGGCCATGGTGCAGCTCCATCCCGCCGCGGATGCCCGGACCCGCTCCGACCTGCGCGTGGCGTCGCTCAATGCCTTCAACTTCAATTTGGGGGAATCCCGCTACCGCACGGCGCATGCCGTGGCCGGGATCATGTCCCGGGAGCGGGTCGACGTGCTTTGCCTGCAGGAGTTTCCGGTCTTTGCGGATACTTCAGTCGACAGCCTGCTCGGCTGTTTCACGCCGCGCTTTCCCTATTCGGTGCAGGACGGCTGGGAGGCGATCCTGAGCCGCTATCCGATCGTGAATCACCGCTACGCGCAGTTTGCCGATGCCTGGAATGCCTACCTCTTGGTTGATCTTGCCGTTGGTGGAGATACGGTGCGGGTTGTTTCGGTGCACCTGCAGAGCACCGGCATTGCCTCGCTGCGTGCCCGTTACCGGAAAGAGCATGACCGCGAGGCGCCCGTCGAGGCGCTGCTGGGCGAGGTGGAGCGCAACAGCCGGCTGCGGGCCCGACAGGTTCATGAACTGGAGCAGCTGATCGACTCCGTGCGCGGGCCGCTCATCCTGGCCGGCGATTTCAACGACACCCCCTCTTCGTACACCTACCGCCGCATCGACAGCCGCCTGCAGGACGGGTTCCGGGCTGCCGGCCGCGGCTACGGCAGCACGTTCCGTTCCCTGGGCGGAGTGCTGCGCATCGACTACATCTTCTGCAACGACTCCCTGCGGTGCGTCGGCTACCGCACGCTGCCCGATACGGTCAGCGACCACCGGGCCGTCATTGCCGATTTCCGGTTCGTGCGGTAACACGCCTTCCGGTGCGGCAAAACCCTGCGCCGAAATTTGCGGATTCGGATATTATCCCTATCTTTGCGTTGCAAAGGTCTCCGCGACACACCCGCCCGGGCGGGCCGATGTCGGGATGAAAAGGGAATGCAGTGAGAATCTGCGACAATACCCGTTGCTGTGAGTTTCTGCCCCTCGGGGCGCAAGGGGTTCCGCAATCTTTGCCACTGGCCGTCAGGCCGGGAAGGCGCGGAACCGGAACGAGTCAGAAGACCTGCCTTTGGCGTTTTTACGTGATTTGCAACCTGCGGGATTACGGGTGGAAATCAAAACGGCGATATCATCTCTTTCCGACGTCCGGTCAGATCTCCGTTTGCGGCAGATCGTATGAAGGGCAGGGTGCGCATCCGTTTTGAACCTCCGCACACCGTATTCCGCGACACATGCGGCCGACAACTGTCTGTCGGCGCGGGAGCCGCCGGCTTTCCGGCGGAGCGGCACGGACCCCCGCGGGGCCGGGCCCTCTCCCGACATCGCCTGAATCCCCGCAACCCGGGGGCCGGATTTTTTGGAGATTAGTGGGTTTGTTGTCTGCCATACAACATATGCCTCCGGCCTCCCGTTGCGGGGATTTTCCATGCCCGGCTGCCGCCCTGCGGCGTTTGTACGGCAGAACGGTCCGCTTTCAGGCCCCGGACCGGTATTTCGGTTTCAGACCGCCGATCCGGATCCTCCTCTTCGTGACTGACAACGGCTTGACAGTCGAACTCCTTGAGGTAGAAACAGGAATTCAATGACGTTGCGGACTCGCCCGGAGGAAACGGGACGGAGATGCGAAACACGTTGCCGGCGTGCCTGCCGACCCTTGAGGTCGCGGTTCGGATGCGGGTGTGGCCGGACTGTTCGCTCAGAATGGGGCGCATCGGTGTCCCGCAGTCGTCTTTCGGCAGGCGGCAGATGGGGCGCATCCCGCCCGCGCCTCCTGCCACATACGAAAAAGAGGTCGCATCCTGCGATGCAACCTCCTGATTTCGAGCCGAAACCGAGATTTGAACTCGGGACCCCTTCATTACGAGTGAAGTGCTCTACCGCTGAGCTATTTCGGCCTGGGAAGACTTCCTGTCTCCTTTCGGACTGCAAATATCTGAAAAAAATTCTTTTCCTGCAACAATTTTGCAAAAAATCTCTCATTTCTTCTTATCTTCGCATCTGAAATAATCCCAAGCTCTTGTTTTTGCGATGATTACTTTTTTGGTGTGCCTTGCCCTGCTGGTGGGGGCATACTTCGTATACGGGCGCTATCTCGAGCGGCTCGTGGAGATCGACCCGGCGGCCGAGACCCCCTGCCACCGGTGCTATGACGGCGTGGACTACGTCCCGCTGCCACGCTGGCGCATCTTTCTGATCCAGCTGCTCAACATTGCCGGGCTGGGCCCGATCTTCGGCGCCGTGCTCGGGGCCGCCTACGGACCCGTGGCCTTTCTGTGGATCACCTTCGGCGGCATCTTCCTCGGGGCGATGCACGACTTTGTGGCCGGAGTCATCTCCCTGCGGCACGACGGGGCGAGCCTTCCCGAGTCGGCCGGGCATTACCTCGGCCGCGGCACCCGCCTCTTCATGCGGCTCTTCTCGGTGGGACTCATGGTCCTTGTCGGGGCGGTCTTCCTCTCGCAGCCCGCGTCGCTGATCGTCAACCGGCTCGACATCCCGGCACTCGAAGGGGAGGCCTTCGGCGGATTCTCGTGGCTGATGCTCCTCGTGCTGGGTGTGATCCTGCTTTACTATGTTGCGGCCACGCTGCTGCCCGTCGACAAGATCATCGGGCGCATCTATCCCGTGTTCGGCGTCGCGCTGCTCTTCATGGCCCTGGGCGTCCTCTTCGTGCTGCTCTTCAGCGGGCGCTACACCATTCCCGAGTTCACGTCGTTCGAGAACTGCCTGACCGACGCCCACGAGTTCCCGATCGTGCCGATGCTCTTCACAACGATCGCCTGCGGCGCCATTTCGGGCTTCCATGCCACGCAGTCGCCCCTGATGGCCCGCTGCATGCGCAGCGAGGGCGAGAGCCGCTCGGTCTTCTACGGTGCGATGATCTCCGAGTCGATCGTCGCCCTGATCTGGGCCGCCATCGGCATGGCCTTCTGGGGCGACGTTGCGGGGCTGAACGCCGCCATCGCCCGGTACGACGGGCAGGCGGCCATCCTCATCGACCTGATCGCCACCGAGACGCTCGGTCCCGTGCTGGCCGCCTTCGTCATCTTCGGCGTCGTGGCCTGCGCCATCACCTCCGGCGATACGGCCTTCCGTTCGGCACGTCTGATCGTCGCCGACTTCCTCGGCATCGAGCAGCGCTCGCTGCGCAAGCGCATCTGGATCAGCCTGCCGCTCTTCGCCGCGGGGCTCGTCATCATCTTCGCCCTGCCGTTCCAGGTCATGTGGAGCTACTTCGCCTGGATGAACCAGACGCTGGCCGTCGTGACGCTCTGGATGATCGTCGTCTACTTCGCCCGGCGGGGCCGCGGGGTGGCTGTGGGGCTGATCCCCGCCCTCATCATGACTTACGTCTGTGCCAGCTATATCTTCGTCTCACCGCTCATGTTCGGCATGCACAACCGCGTGGCAGCCTATGTGCTGGGCGGGGTGCTGACGCTGGCCATGCTCATGTGGATCATCATCAAACTGCGTCGCGACCATGCAAAAGGCAATGCTTAACCCGACCCCCGACCAGACCTTCGAGGTGATCGGCGAGGGTCCCTACGATTTTTCCCGCGTCCTGCGCCACAGCCGCGAACTGCAACAGGCGGGCCGTGTCGAGGAGGCCTGCAACGAACGTTTCCAGTCTTTCCAGCGACTGGCGGAGCTGATTCCCGAACAGGAGGAGGTGATCCTCGAGTGGAACCACCGCAACTCGCGTGCGGCGCTCGAGCTGATCGAGGCCTCGGCCATCGACCACTTCCTGATCAACGACTTCGAGATGTCGGCGGCGCTGCTGGAGATGCTGCTGGAGCTCGACCCCGAAGATCACCTCGAGGGGAGCGAGCTGCTGGCGTTCGACTACCTGGCCATGGACGAGCAGGAGCTCTTCGACGAGGTCATCAACGACATCTCGGACAAGTGCGCCAGCCGGGAGCTGCTGTTGCTGTGGTCGGCCTACCGGCGCGACGGCCGCCTGCCCGAGGGGGAGCTGCAACGCTTCCGCACGCGCTTTGCCCCCTATTTCGCGGAATTCACCGCGGCGGAGCACCCGGCCGACGAGGCCTACCTGCGCGACATCGAGAGCGAACACCCCTCCGTCGCGGCGCAGGCCCGCGAACTGTGGCTGCGGACCGAGAACCTGTGGGTACTGTGGCCCGGGTTCATCGAGGCGCTCCGGGCCGCACGTTGACCCCTTTCGGAGGAGGGCCTCGCTGATCCCCTTCCGGAGGGGGCCACGCTGATCCCTTTCGGGTGCCGTCCCGGGCCGCGCGCTGCTCCTTTCCGGGAATGTCCCGGACGTCGTTTCCGTTTTTGAATAAAACCATGAAAAACCGATAACCATGAAAACATCTCTCCTTTTGGCCGCCCTGCCTTCGGCGGCGCTGCTGTCCGGCTGCGGGGAGCAGGCCGTTCCGGCCCCGCCGCGCCCCAACATCATCTTCATCTATGCCGACGACCTGGGCATCGGCGATCTGAGCTGCTACGGCGCCACGAAGATCTCGACGCCCAACATCGACCGGCTGGCCGCCCAGGGACAGCGCTTCACCAATGCCTATGCGACCTCGGCCACGAGTACGCCGTCGCGATTCGGCCTGCTGACGGGCATGTATCCGTGGCGGCAGGAGAATACGGGCATCGCTCCGGGCAACTCCGAACTGATTATCGACACGGCCTGCCATACGCTGGCCGACGCCCTGCACGGTGAGGACTACGCCACGGGAGCCGTGGGCAAGTGGCACCTCGGCCTCGGCCCGGCGGGCGGCACGGATTTCAATGCCGAGATCCGTCCCGGGGCCCGCGACATCGGCTTCGACTACGAGTTCCTGATTCCTGCGACGGTCGACCGCGTGCCGTGCGTCTTCGTCGAGGACGGCCATGTCGTGGGGCTGGACCCCGCCGATCCGATCACGGTGAGCTATACGCAGAAGGTCGGCGACTGGCCTACGGGCGAGGAGAACCCCGAGCTGGTGACCCTCAAGCCGAGCCAGGGCCACAACAACACGATCATCAACGGCATCCCGCGCATCGGCTGGATGACGGGCGGCCGCGCCGCGCTGTGGGTCGACGAGCACATCGCCGATACGATCACGGCCAAGGCCGCGCGCTTCATCGCGCAGCACCGCGACGAGCCCTTCTTCCTCTACATGGGTACGCAGGACGTGCACGTGCCGCGCGTGCCGCATCCGCGTTTTGCGGGCAAGAGCGGAATGGGAACCCGCGGCGACGTGATCCTGCAGCTCGACTGGACGATCGGCGAGGTGATGCGCACGCTCGACAGCCTCGGCCTTTCGGACAATACGCTGCTGATCTTCACCTCGGACAACGGACCGGTCATCGACGACGGCTACCAGGACCGGGCGCTCGAACTGCTCGACGGCCATACGCCGATGGGCATCTACCGCGGCGGCAAGTACAGCCTCTACGAGGCCGGCACGCGCGTGCCGTTCATCGTGCGGTGGCCGGCGCGCGTTTGTCCGGGCGAGCAGCCGGCACTCTTCTCGCAGATCGACGTCTACCGCTCGCTGGCCTCGCTCACGGGGGCCGACATCCCGGCCGGGGCGGCGCCCGACAGCCGCGACTGCCTGCCGGTGCTGCTGGGCGAGTCGCACGAGGACCGCGAGTATGTTGTGCAGCAGAACCTGAACAACACGCTGGCGATCATCTCCGGCCGTTGGAAATACCTTGAGCCGAGCGACGGCCCGCGGCTCGAATACTGGACGAAGACCGAACTGGGCAACGCGCCCGAGCCGCAGCTGTACGACCTTTCGACCGACCCGTGCGAGCTGAACGACGTGGCCGCGGAACACCCCGACATCGTGAAGTCGCTCTCGTCGAAGCTCGTCGAGGTGCGCGGTGCTGTCCGCTCCACAACGCGGTAAGCCCCTCCGACAACAGCAGCAGCCCGCCTCTTGCCGAGGCGGGCTGCTGTCGTATGACGGGGTTGGTTGTCTATTCGCTCTTTTTCGCTGTTTCGGCAAGCCGCAACTCGTGGAAGCAGTGGCGGCAGATGGGTTCGTAGCTGTCCTGCGCCCCGAGCATCACCTGCTTCTCGTCGGCCGTCAGGCGGTGCGAGTGGTGGGCGAGGTTGCCGCAGCGCACGCAGATGGCGTGCACCTTCGTGACGTATTCGGCCGTGGCCATCAGGTCGGGCATCGGTCCGAAGGGCTTGCCCGTGTAGTCCATGTCGAGCCCCGCGACGATCACGCGCACGCCGCTGTCGGCCAGCTGCCGGCAAACCTCCACGATGCTCGCGTCGAAGAACTGCGCTTCGTCGATGCCCACGACGTCGACGTCGGCGGTCATCAGCAGGATGTTCTGCGGCGATTCGACCGGTGTCGAGCGGATGGCGTTGGCGTCGTGCGAGACGACCTCCTCCTCCGAGTAGCGTATGTCGATGCGGGGTTTGAAGATTTCGACCCGCAGGTGGGCGAACTGTGCCCGTTTCAGGCGGCGGATGAGCTCCTCGGTCTTGCCCGAGAACATCGAGCCGCAAATCACTTCGATCCAGCCCTTGCGGCTGGCATTCTCCAAAAACATAGTCTCTCTATTCTGTTTTGCTTCTCTTGCGTTTTCCGTTGCGCGCGGGACCGCACGCAACAACCTCCGCACGGCGGCGTGCCGCGCGGCGCGGGGTGGTGAACCGGCAGGACGCGATCAGCGGCTGCACTCGTCGACCCGCGTGATCCTTGCGCCGAGGGCGTTCAGACGGCGGTCGATGTCCTTGTATCCGCGGTCGATCTGGTCGATGTTCTGAATCGTCGAGACGCCGTCGGCCGACATGGCGGCGATGAGCAGCGCCACGCCGGCGCGGATATCGGGCGAGGTCATGCGCGTGGCCCGCAGCTGCAGGCGGTGGTCATGGCCGATGACCGTGGCGCGGTGCGGGTCGCAGAGGATGATTTGCGCCCCCATGTCGATGAGCTTGTCGACGAAAAAGAGGCGGCTTTCGAACATCTTCTGGTGAATCAGCACCGCTCCCTTGGCCTGCGTGGCCACGACCAGGAAGATCGACAACAGGTCGGGCGTCAGGCCCGGCCACGGTGCGTCGGCGATGGTCATGATCGACCCGTCGAGGAAGGTCTCGATGCTGTAGTGGTCCTGCTGCGGGATGTAGATGTCGTCGCCGCGCTGCTCGAAGCGGATGCCCATGCGGGCGAACTGCGCGGGGATGATGCCGAGGTTCTCGTAGGAGACGTTGCGGATGGTCAGCTCCGAGCGGTTCATGGCGGCCATGCCGATGAAGCTGCCCACCTCGATCATGTCGGGCAGCAGCGTGTGCTCCGTGCCGCCCAGCGCCTCGACGCCCTCAATGGTCAGCAGGTTCGAGGCGATGCCCGAAATTCGGGCGCCCATGCGGTTGAGCATCTTGCAGAGCTGTTGCAGGTAGGGTTCGCACGCCGCGTTGTAGATTGTCGTGATCCCCTTGGCCAGCACGGCGGCCATCACGATGTTGGCCGTGCCGGTTACGGATGCCTCATCGAGCAGCATGTAGGTGCCGCGCAACTCGTCGGCCTCGACCATGAAGAAGTCGTCGGCGACGTCGAAATTGAACTTCGCGCCGAGCTTCTGGAATCCCAGGAAGTGGGTGTCGAGGCGCCGGCGTCCGATTTTGTCGCCGCCCGGGCGGGGAATGAATCCCATGCCGAAGCGTGCCAGCATCGGGCCGATGAGCATCACCGAGCCGCGCAGGCGCGTGCAGCGCTGGCGGTAGTCGTCCGTGCGCAGGTAGTCGAAGTCGATGTCGCGGGCCCGGAACGAGTAGGTGTCGTCGGCGAGCTGCTCGACCTCGACGCCCATGCGGCGCAGCAGTTCGATGAGCTGCATGACATCCAGAATGCGGGGGATGTTGCTGATCGTGACCCGCTCGGGGGTCAGCAGGGTGGCACAGAGAATCTGCAGCGCCTCGTTCTTGGCGCCCTGGGGGGTGATGCTGCCGTGGAGGCGGTGTCCTCCTTCGACTTTGAATATTGCCATGGCTGTTGCGGTGTTCGTTGGCGCGAAACGTGTCGCGGTCTTTGACAAAGTTAGCAAGATTTCGTGCTTTTGCCCGTCATTTTGAAATATTTTCGTGAAAAATTTTTGCGGATCACTTTTTTGTTGTACTTTTGCAATCCGTAAAAATGTCTGAAACAACAAAAAGGATATAGCTATGGCAATGAAGAGAACTTACCAGCCCTCGCGCCGGAAGAGAATCAACAAGCATGGTTTCCGCAAGCGTATGGCTACGGCGGAAGGCCGCAAGGTGCTGGCAGCACGTCGTGCAAAGGGCCGCAAGAAGCTGACCGTCTCGGACGAATCGACGTTCAAGTACGCTTAATTCTCGCGCGCGAATGAAACAAAGGCCGGCTGATGTCGGCCTTTTTTCATTGATGCTGCAGCAACCGGGCCGCGGCCGAATTGCCGGGTTTCAGACTGCCTGGCTGACAGGTTTCTGGCGTGCCGGCGCACCCCCCCCCCGCTTCCGGTTTTGGATATTTTGTTGAAAACCTTGAATCCGTTACCAATGTTGACGATCCGCGACGCTTCCGAGCGTGATATCGACCTGATCCGCCGGCTGGCCGGCGAGGCCTTCCCCGCCACCTACCGGGAGCTGCTCACCCCCGGGCAACTGGACTACATGATGGAGTGGATGTACTCCGAGGCGAGCCTGCGCCGGCAGCTGGCCGAGGGGCACCATTACTTCATCGCCGAGACCGACGGCGAGCCGTGCGGCTACCTCTCCGTCGAACGGCAGGGGCCCGACCTGTTCCACCTGCAAAAGATCTACGTCCTGCCCCGGTACCAGGGTATCGGCGCCGGAGCCGCGCTCTTCCGCCACGCCGTGGCCTACATCCGCGGCGTGCATCCCGGCCGCTGCCTCATGGAGCTGAACGTCAACCGGCAGAACCGCGCCCTGCACTTCTACGAGCACATGGGCATGCGGCGCCTGCGCGAAGGCGACTTCCCGATCGGGGAGGGATACTACATGAACGACTACATCATGGGGCTGGAGATCGACTGACCTCCGGCGTCTGATCTCATTCGGCCGCACCGGGCCGGCACCTGCGCTGTTCGGGCGGGACTCCCGCCCCCCCCCTCCCACCTGACAGAAAAGGCCGCCATCCACCCGCTGACAGAAAAAGAGAACGGGACCCGTCGCATGACCGGTCCCGTTTTTTCGTTGCGGCTTCCCGCCTCCGCTTCTTCTTACTGCTCGCTCTGCTTGAAGAGGTCGATCTCACCGCGCTCGACCTTGCCGTGCATGGCGGCCAGCTCGCCGATCACGGGCGAGATGAACTCGATGGTGTCCGCCACGGCGGACTTGTTGCCCTCGCCCTTGATGCGGTAGAGCATCGTGGCGTAGAGCGCCCGGAAGCAGAGCTCCGTGTCGCTCATGCCCGGATTGCCCATCACCTCGCGCAGGCGCGGCAGCAGCGGCTCCAGCCGGGCGTAGGTCTGACGGTAGTGCGCTCCGGCGGGCAGCTTCATCAGCTGCAGGTGCAGGTCGTGCAGGTCGCGGATCAGGTGCAGCGTGTGCTCGAGGTGTCCCTTCTCCTCCTTGCCCTCCTCGCGCAGCAGGTTGACGATGTCCATGTACCACATGAGGAAGACCGGGCGGCGCGTCTCGTCGAGGTCCTTGCGCGGGGCGATGAGCTGCGAGTAGATCGCTTCGGGGCTGAACTGCAAGGCCCGCAGCAGGTCCTCCAGCTGCCACAGGTAGAGGATGTATTCGGCGATGTTCTCGCGGCGTTTGGCTTGTGCGATGTCCATGTCCTATTGTTGTTTGATCCAGGTCGTGGGACCGTTGCGGTGCTTGAGGAAGTACTGCTGCGACTTGAGCAGGTTGCGCGACTGGAGCACCATGTTCTTCGTCTCGTTCAGGATCGTCAGGTAGAGCATCGAGGCCTTGGTGTTCGAGCGGGCCTCGTTGATGCGCGTAAGCTCCGACTTGATGGCCTCGGCGATCGACTCGAAGAGCATGTCGCGCAGCGAGAGCACCGTCTCGATGTCGGCGAAGTCGCCCTCGCGCAGCATCTGGTTGATGCGGCGGTAGATCGACTCCACGTCGTCGTTGATGTCCATCAGGTCCTTGACCTGCTCCTTCGAGAGCCCTTCGTGGTTGTTGTCGATGTGCTCGAAGGCCGGGCGCGTGATGTGCATCAGCGCCTTGGTCATCTCGTTGAGGTAGTCGACCACCTGCACGTAGTAGTGGGCCGTGTTGACGTCGTTGCCCTGCAGCTTCTTGAGCGTCGGCAGCAGCGTGTATTTGCGGTCGCGCGAGTGGTAGAAGAGGTCGTTGGACTCCTTGACCATGTCGCGCAGCACCTTGCGGTTCTCCTGCATCACGGCGATCAGCGTGCGGTCGTAGATCTTCGTGGCGGACTCCATCGTGGCGCAGACCTCCTCGCGCAGCGAGGCGATGATGTCCTCGTTGGTCTGGACGGCGGGCGCTGCCGCGCCGCTCTTGTCGTCCTTCTTGCGGAAGTTGCTGTGGATGAGCATCCAGCCGCAGAGCACCGTGATGATGACGAAGGCCGGGATGCCGCCGTAGATGAGTGCCAGCCCGACGACAAAGGCGATCAGGAATCCGCCCAGCGCCGTGACGAACCATCCGGCCACGACGGTCATGACGCCCGAGATGCGGTAGACGGCGCTCTCGCGGCCCCAGGCGCGGTCGGCGAGCGACGAACCCATGGCCACCATGAAGCAGACGTAGGTGGTCGACAGCGGCAGCTTGAGCGACGTGGCGATGGCGATGAGCAGCGCCGAGGTGGTGAGGTTGACCGTGGCGCGGATCATGTCGTAGGGGGCGCCGCTGTGCTCGATGTCTTCGTACTGGAAGCGGCTGCTGATCTTGTCCCGGATTCTTTTGGGGATCGTGCGGTCGATCGCGTTGCTTGCATTCAGGGCGGCCCGTACGATGGTGCGCGAGAAGAGCGACGAGCCGTACTGCGTCTCGCTCTCGCCCTGCGTCGAAAGCGAAATTTCGGTTTCGGTGACGTGCATCGCCTTTTTCGAGGTCCAGAGCGTGACGATCATGATGACGCCTGCCGTCATCAGCACCAGGAAATTGGCCGGAACGCTGGCGTTCAGCCCTTCCATCAGAATCGTGCTGTCGCCGGCATGACGGGCGATGCTGTATGCGTCGAATCCGGCTACCGGGACGCCGATGAAGTTCACCAGGTCGTTGCCTGCGAAGGCGAGGGCCAGGGCGAAGGTGCCCGAGAGGATCGTGATGCGCAGGATGTTGATCTTCAGCCGCTGGATGAAGAAGAGCGCGAGCGAGCAGACGATCCAGCAGGCGAGCAGGGACAGCAGCAGGTGGCGGTCGACGAACTCGATGAAGGCGTGTCCGTCGAGGACCGTCTTGAGCCCCTTGAAGAGGGCGAAGTAGACGATCGAGGTGAGCGAGGCGCCGCACCAAAGGGCTCCGTAGCGGCGGAACGTCGCCGTGTAGCAGAACGAGAAGATCAGGCGCGAGATGTACATCACGATCGTGCCGCAGGTGAAGGCGATGACCACCGAGAGGAGGATTGCCGAGACGATACCCATGGCGCGCGAGGTGTTGATGTACTCGCCCAGGGCGCCGATGCCGAGCGCCGGGTCGTTCGAGATCTTGTAGATCGACACGGCGATGGCCGAGCCGAGCAGGCAGAAGATCAGCGAGACGGTCGTCGAGGTGGGGAGTCCCCACGAGTTGTAGAGGTCGAGCAGGATGACGTTGGCGAACATCACGCCCAGGTAGAGCATCATGACCTCGTGGAAGGTGAAGAGCCCCGGGTTGAACATGCCGCTGCGCGCGACCTCCATCATGCCGCTTGAGGTCACGACGCCGATGAGGATGCCGACGGAGGCGACCGAGAGGATGACCTTCATGGAGGCGACCTTGGAGCCGATCGCGGAGTTCAGGAAGTTGACGGCGTCGTTCGTCACGCCGACGAAGAGGCCCGAAATGGCGAGGACACCCAGGATGCCGATGATGACGGTGTAGATTTCGCTCATGGAAGGTGTTGGTGCAAATGTTGAACAAAGTTACGGCATTTTTTCCGATGAAACGGTTTTGTTACCCAATGTTAACATTAATTTAACACAGCCCGGATAATATCGCGGCCACAGCTACGCACGGGCGCCTGTGCCCGGATCGAGGCACGGGGAGCGCCGGAGGCGGCAGCCCGCCGGCGGGGGCGGACCGGCCGCAAAAAAAGCGGACGGGACACGAATGCCCCGTCCGCCGTTGGAATGCGGTCCGATGCCTACTCGTCGTCGGTATCGGTGTAGGCTTTGAGCAGCTTCTCCTGCACGTCGGCGGGCACCTGCTCGTAGGAGGAGAACTTCATCGAGTAGGTCGCCGATCCGGAGGTGAGCGACGAGAGGGTCGTCGAGTAGCGGTAGAGCTCGGCCAGCGGCACCATGGCGTTGAGCCGGTCGAATCCCTTGTCGGACTCCATGCCGGCGATCATCGCGCGGCGGTTCTGCAGGTCGGACATCACGGCGCCCATGTACTCGCTCGGCACGAGGATCTCGACGCTGTAGATCGGCTCCATGATCTTGGGTCCGGCGTTGCGGAAGGCCTCCTTGAAGGCGTTGCGGGCCGCGAGCTTGAACGAGATTTCGTTCGAGTCCACCGGGTGCATCTTGCCGTCGTAGACCACGACGCGGATGTCGCGGGCGTAGGAGCCCGTCAGCGGGCCCTCGTCCATCTTCTCCATGATACCCTTCAGGATGGCGGGCATGAAGCGCGCGTCGATGGCGCCGCCGACGATTGCCGAGTAGAACTGCAATTTGCCGCCCCACGGCAGGTCGTACTCCTCCTTGCTCTTGACGTTGACCACCATGTCGCCCTTGCCCGGCACCTTGTAGTTCTTCGGTTCGGGCATGCCCTCGTAATAGGGCTCGACGATCATGTGCACCTCGCCGAACTGTCCGGCGCCGCCCGACTGCTTCTTGTGGCGGTAGTCGGCCTGTGCGACCTTCGTGATGGTCTCGCGGTAGGGAATCTTCGGGGCGATGTAGTCGTAGGCGAGCTTGTTCTCCGAAAGGATGCGCGAGCGCAGGATGTTCAGGTGGTGTTCGCCCTGGCCCTGGATGATCGTCTGCTTGAGCTCCTTGGAGTAGTCGACCAGGATGGTCGGGTCCTCGAACTTGGCGTCGTTGAGGATCTTGCCGAGCTTCTCCTCATCGCTCTGCTCCTTGCACTTGAGGGCTGCGCGGTAGCGCGGTTCCGGGAATACGATGGGCTCGATCGTCACGGGCGCCGAGGCGGCCGCGAGCGTATCGTTCGTGCGCGTGCCCTTGAGTTTGACGGTGCAGCCGATGTCGCCGGCCGAGAGCTCCGTCACCTTGATGCGGTTCTTGCCCGCCACGGCGAAGAGCTGCGAGAGCTTCTCCTTGTTGCCCGTGCGGGTGTTCACCAGCTCGGTGCCTTCGGTGATCTTGCCGCGGATGACGCGGAAGTAGGTGATCTCGCCGATGTGCTGCTCGATCTGGCTCTTGAAGACGAACGCCACGACGGGTCCCGCCTCGTCGGCAGCCACCTCCTCGCCCTCGGTGGTGAGGAACTTCGGGGCCTTGAGCGGCCCGGGGGCCACGTTGATGATGAACTCCATCAGACGCTTCGTGCCGATGTCGTACTTGCCGCTGGTGCAGAAGACGGGCATCACCTCGCGGTTGGCCACGCCGATCTTCAGACCCGCGCGGATGTCGTCCTGCGTGAGGGTCCCCTTGTCGAAGTAGAGCTCCATGAGGGCCTCGTCGTGCTCGGCGGCCATCTCGACGAGCTCCTTGTTGAGCGCCTGGGCGCGCTCCAGCTCCTCGGCGGGGATTTCGAGCTCCTCGCGGTGTCCGTCGTGGTCCTTGAAGCGGTACATCTTCATCAGCAGCACGTCGATGAAGGCGTTGAACTCCGGACCCTGGTTGACGGGATACTGCACCAGCACGGGCTTCACGCGCGAGGCGGCCTTGATCGACTCGAAGGCGGCCTCGAAGTTGGCCTTGTCGGCGTCGAGCTGGTTGATGACGCCGATGACGGGTTTCTTGAGCAGGCGGGCATAGCGGGCCTGTATTTCGCTGCCGACCTCCCAGCCGTTGACGGCGCTGAAGAGGAAGACGCCGACGTCGCCGACCTTGAACGCCGAGAAGAGGCTTCCGCAGAAGTCGTCCGAACCCGGGCAGTCGATGATGTTCAGCTTGCGGTCCATGAATTCGGTGAAGAGGATCGTCGAATAGATCGAGCGCTTGTATTCGTGCTCGATATCCGTGTTGTCCGAGAGCGTGTTGTTCGTCTCGATACTACCCCTGCGGTCGATGACCTTACCCTCATAGGCCATCGCTTCGGCAAGGGTAGTTTTTCCCGTGCCGGGCGCGCCGATGAGTACGATGTTCTTGATCTCTTTGGCTGAATAGTTTTTCATATTCCCGTATGGTTTTAAGGTTGTTTTTCGGTAGCTTTTCGATTAGCCGACTATAAATATACGAAAAAATCCAAAAAAACAAGAACCGACGCCTCTTTTTCGGGGCGAAACGGCGTTTCGGGCGGGGTGAGGGGCCCTTCCGGGTCCCAAACGGGCGGCGGCGAAGGCTCTCCCGGCGACAACAAAAAATCCGGAGCCCGCCGACCGCGCACCGCCCGGCAGCAACAAAAATCCGGGGCCTGCCGACCGTGCACCGCCCGGCGGCAACAAAAATCCGGGCCCTGCCGACCGTGCACCGCCCGACAGCAACAAAAAACCGGGAGCCCGCCGACCGTGCACCGCCCGACAGCAGCAAAAATCCGGGAGCCCGCCGACCGTGCACCGCCCGACAGCAGCAAAAAATCCGGGAGCCTGCCGACCGTGCACCGCCCGACAGCAACAAAAAATCCGGAGCCCGCAGGCTCCGGATCGGTCGCATGTTGCTGCCGGAGGGCTATTTGCCCACGACGGCTTCGAGCTCTTCGGCCGTGATCGGAATCTTCCGGTCGCCGAGGATGCGGCTCCCCTCCTCCGTGACGAGGATGTCGTCTTCGATGCGGATGCCGCCGAAGTCGCGGTAGGCCTCCAGCGCGTCGTAGTCCACGATGCCCTGGTACTTGCCCTCGGCGCGGCACTTGTCGATGAGCGCCGGGATGAAGTAGAGGCCCGGTTCGTCGGTCATCACCGTTCCCGGTTCGAGCCGCCAGGCGGCGCGGTAGATGCAGGTGCCCGAAGCCGCGGCGCGCTCCCGGATCTGCGAGAAGTCGAACGACCGCTCGCCCATCGCCTCGCAGTCGTGCACGTCCATGCCCAGCCCGTGGCCCAGACCGTGGGGCATGAGCATCGTCATGGCGCCCGACGCCACGGCATCGGCGGCCGAACCCTTGAGCAGGCCCACGCCGACGAGCCCCTCGGCCAGCGTCAGGTAGGCGGCGTTGTGCACCTCGGTATACATCATGTGCGGGCCGACGATGCGGGCCACGTGGTCGTGTGCCGCGAGCACGATGTCGTAGATCTCGCGCTGCTGCGGCGTGAACCGTCCGCTGACGGGATAGGTGCGCGTGTGGTCCGAGCAGTAGCCCTCGACGCTCTCGGCGCCGGCGTCGCACAGCAGCAGTCGGCCGTCGGTCAGCACGCCGTCGGCGTTGAGGTTGTGCAGCGTCTCGCCGTGCTGCGAGACGATCGACGGGAAAGACACGCCCTGCCCCTTCGACTTGGCGACGCCCTCGATCGCCCCGGCGATCTCGCGCTCGACGACGCCCGCGCGGCACATCCGCATGGCGAGCGTGTGCATTTCGTATCCGATGCCGAAGGCGCGCTCCATCGCCTCGATCTCCTCGGCGCTCTTCTTCTCGCGCATCTCCGCCACGGCGAACATCAGCTCCACGGACTTGTAGTCGTGCAGCAGCGCGGGCTTGATGCCCAGCAGCGCCGAGAGCTGCAGCTTCGTCTCGCCGCGGTAGGGCGGCAGGTAGTGGATGCGGCGTCCCAGCGCAATGGCCTTGCGCAGCCGCCCCTCGAGCTCGGCCATCGGGAAGGTCGCCGTGACGCCCACGCCGGCGCCCAGCTCGTGCAGCGTCGGCTGCGGGCCCGTCCAGATGATGTCCTCGACCGTGAAGTCGTCGCCGTAGAGGGCCTCCTCGCCCGAGTCGGCGTCGATCAGGCCGACGAGCGACGGGACGTTCAGCCCGAAGTAGTAGCGGAACGTGGAGTCCTGACGGAAATAGTAGGCGTTGTTGGGATAGTTGTTCGGCGTGAGGGGGTTGCCCGGCAGCAGGATGATGCCCGAGCCGATCTTCGTGCGCAGTTCGTGGCGGCGCGCCGTGTAGGTTTTGGCTGAAAACATGGTTTCGGAATTTTGTTTGCCTCAAAGATAGGAAAAAATCGCAGAAAAGCGAAGGGGCCCCCGCCGACTTTTCACGCACGGAGCCCCGCCGGCCGCCTCCCCGCGAGGCTTACGCCCCCTTCTTCCGCCGCAGCGCCTCGGGCAGCGGCAGGCGCACGCGCGTGAAGCTCACGACGGCTCCGGCGCAGGCGAACCCGCCGGCCAGCAGCAGCGCCGCATGGGTGCTGCGCCCCGGCACGAAGTGGAAGAGCAGGGCCATGAGCGCCGCACCGGTCGTCTGTCCCAGCAGGCGGGCCGTGGCGAGCATGCCGCTGGCCGAGCCGCTGCGTTCGGGCGGAGCCGAGGCGATCAGGATGCTGTTGTTGGGCGACTGGAAGAGGCCGAATCCGGCGCCGCAGAGCATCAGCCGCCAGACGATGGCGCCCTGCGTGGGGTGCGGCGGCAGGAAGGCGAGCAGCAGCAGCCCCGCGGTCATCATCGTGAGCCCGATGCCGCCGAGCAGCCCGGCGTGGATGCGCTCGACCAGGTAGCCGGCCGTCGGGCCCACGACCATGATGACGGCGGGCCACGCCGTCAGGAGCAGTCCGGTCTGCACCTCGTCGTAGCCGCACTCGCTCTGCAGGTAGAAGGGCAGCGCCACGAGGGCGAGCATCTGCCCGAGGAACGAGCAGATCGACGTGGCCACCGAGACCGAGAAGATCGGGATGCGCAGCAGGTCGAACGGCAGGATGGGGTACTCCTCGCGGAGCTGGCTGCGGATGAAGAAAAATCCGATGACGAGCAGCGCGGCGACGCCGACCGAGAGGATGCGCGGGTCGAGTCCGTGCGAGAACCCCTCGACCGAGGCCATCATCAGGCCGAAGGTCAGGGCGTTCATCACGGCGTCGCGCCAGCTGAAGTGGCGGCTCGTGACCCGCACGGGGTTGCGGGGCAGGAAGCGGTGGCTCAACGTGAGGGCCACGAGCCCCACGGGGATGTTGACGGCGAAGAGCCACGGCCACGAGGCGACGGAGAGAATCCCCGCGGCGATCGTCGGCCCGGCAACGGACGAGATGGCCACGACCGTGGCGTTGATGCCCATGCCGCGCCCGAGCTGCGAGCGGGGGTAGATGACGCGGATCAGGGTCGTGTTGACCGACGTGACGGCCGCGGCGCCGAATCCCTGCATCACGCGCGAGAGGACGAGCGACTGGAGCGATTCGGAGAGGGCGCAGCCCACCGACGCCACCGTGAAGAGCATCAGCCCGGCGATGTAGACCTTGCGGTAGCCGACCAGATCGCCCAGGGCCGAGAGCGAGAGGATCGAGATCATGATGGCCAGCTGGTAGGCGTTGACGATCCAGATCGAGTCGGCGGGCGAGATGCCCAGTTCGCGGCCGATCGTGGGCAGGGCGACGTTGGCGATCGAGCCGTCGAGCACCGAGAGGCTGACGCCGAAGGCCACGGCGAGGATGGCCCCGAGGCGGCGCGGCATCGGAATGCCGTCGGTCGGGGCGGTCTGCGTGGAGGATATGGCTCTCTGAATCTCCATCTGCGCGGTAGCGGACTTGCGGTCTGCGCTGCAAAAACAGCAAACAGACGGTGGCGGTCCGTACTGCAAAATTAGCAAAAATAACGAAACCCCGGTTTTCCGGGGCTTCGTCGCACAACTATGAGTCTTTCGTGCGGAGGGTAAGAGCTCCGCGGCGGGAAACTCCGATTTGAACTTTTTATTTTAGGTTGTGTCTCGGTTTTTCGGTCGGTTTCGGGTGTCGGTTCGGGTTCATCGGCCGGAGCCGCGCTTCTCTGTCCGCGGCGTGCCGCGCCAGATGACGCCTGCGCAGAGCAGCAGGACGATCGCCAGGATGCCGTCGTGTGACGGGGCGACATCGGGGAAGAGCAGCCGTGTGGCGACCCGCAGGGCAAAGGCGGCCACGACCAGCGTCAGGGCGACGATGCGGACGACTTTCTCGATTTCCATGGTCTGTCGTTTTTGTTTTGACGCCGCAAACTTACAAAAGAAATTTTGAAAAACAAATAAATTTTATTGTTTTTCGATAAAATATTTTCGATAGTTGGCTTGGCGGGGGCTGCATGGGCAATGTGTGGAATAAAAAAAGACGCAAGGCATGCGTCTTTGGTCGGTTTGCTGCGGCCTGCTCCGGTGATGCGGATGCAGGGAAAAAACCGGGAGTCTATTCGGCGTCGACGAACTTGTAGAGCTGGTCGCCGCGGCGGATGACCCCCGGCGTGCGGATGGCGCAGAGCTCGCCCTGCCGCACCTCCGCCACGGGCGAACCGTCGGGACCGTGCAGCTCCTCGAGCCGCTGCTCTGCCACGCCCGTCGTGGCGCCGAGGAAGAAGATTTCGTCACCCACGGCCACGGGCGACGCTTCGACGTGCACCTCGGCCACCGAGAGCTTCTTGTAGAAGTTCACCACCTTGCCCACGTAGACCTTGCGGCGCGTGGCCGAGGAGCCGTAGGCCGTGCTGTGCTCGACGACAGGACGTCCGGCGTAGTATCCCTCCCAGAATCCGCGGTTGAAGACCGTGGCGAGCCGCTCCTTGAGCCGGGCGGCCAGCTCGGGCGTGTAGCTCCCCGCCTCGATGGCCCGCAGGGCCTCGTCGTAGCACTCCACCACGCGCTTGACATACTCCGCGCCGCGGGCGCGGCCCTCGATCTTGAGCACGCGCACCCCTGCGGCGAGCATCCGGTCCAGGAAGTCGATCGTGCAGAGGTCCTTGGGCGAGAGGACATATTGCCCGTCGATGTCGAGCTGCGCGCCGGTCTCCTTGTCTGTCAGGGTGTATTTGCGGCGGCACAGCTGGCGGCAGGCCCCGCGGTTGGCCGAGCAGCCCGTCTCGTGGAGCGAGAGGTAGCACTTGCCCGAGATGGACATGCAGAGGGCGCCGTGGGCGAACATCTCGATCTGCACGAGCTCGCCGCGCGGCCCGCGGATGTCGTCCTCGACGATCCGGCGGTGGATTTCGGCCACCTGCTCGAGCGAGAGCTCGCGTGCCAGCACCACCGTGTCGGCCCACTGCGCGTAGAAGCGCACCGCCTCGGAGTTCGAGATGTTGCTCTGCGTGGAGATGTGCACCTCCTGCCCGATGCGCCGCGCGTAGAGGATCGCCGCCAGGTCGGTGGCGATGATGGCGTCGACGCCCTCGCGGCGGGCGCGGTCGATCACCTCGTGCACGGCCGCCATCTCGTCCTCGTAGACGACCGTGTTGACCGTCAGGTAGGCCTTGACGCCCGCTTCGTGTGCCGTGGCGACGATGCGCCCGAGGTCGTCGAGCGTGAAGTTCGCCGCCGAAGCCGCGCGCATGTTGAGTTTCCCGACGCCGAAGTAGACGGCGTCGGCACCGGCCTGGATGGCCGCGGCGAGGGCCTCGTAGGAGCCCGCGGGGGCCATGATCTCGATATCGGATCGTTTCATGGAGTGTTTATTTTTTGCGGCCCATCAGACTCTCGGCGAAGGCGCGCATCTGCTGCGTGCGCTCTTCGGGCGCCGAGAGCGTGTCGAGGATCGAGAGGGCCCGCTCGAAGCGCAGCTCGATCTGCTGCTCGGTCAGGCGCGGGATGTCCAGCCGGTCGTAGACGGCCTTCACGGCGGCGATCCGCTCGGCGTCGGTGAGCTGCGGGTCGCGGTAGGCCGTGCGGAGCACCTCGCGCGTGGATTCGTCGGCACGGCTCATGGCCGTAATCATCAGGTAGGTCTTCTTGCCCTCGAGGATGTCGCCGCCGATGGCCTTCCCGAGGCGCTCGTCGCCGTAGCTGTCCAGCAGGTCGTCCTGCAGCTGGAAGGCCAGGCCGAGCTCGATGGCGAAGCGCCGCAGCTTGCGGCAGTCCTCCTCGCCGGCCCCGCCGATCAGGGCGCCGATGACGGTGGCGCCGGCCAGCAGCACCGAGGTCTTCAGCTCGATCATGTGCATGTACTCCACGACGGAGACCTTCTGTTTGGTCTCGAAATCCATGTCGTACTGCTGCCCTTCGCAGACTTCGAGTGCCATGTCGTTGAACGTCTGTACGATGCGCGGAAGAGCCGGGGCGACGACACTGCTCAGCAGGCGGTAGGCGCAGATGAGCATCGCATCGCCCGAGAGGATGGCGACGTTCTGTCCCCACCTGGCGTAGACCGAGGGTTTGCCGCGCCGCACCGGGGCGTTGTCCATGATGTCGTCGTGCAGGAGCGTGAAGTTGTGGAACACCTCGACGGCTGCGGCCGCGGGCAGCGCCTGCTGCACGTCGTCCGAGAAGATGCCGCAGGCGAGCAGCACGAGCATCGGCCGCAGGCGTTTGCCGCCGCCGGCGAGCGAGTAGCCGATCGGGGCGTAGAGGTGCTCGGGCTCGGCCGGGAACTCGGTTTGGGCCAGGTAATTCTCTATGACATCGAGCAGTTGTTCGTTGGTTTGCATGGTCGGAAAGGATTTTTTGACGGTGATTCTGTCCCAAAATTACGAAAAAAGTTTGGAGTAGCCGAATTTTCCGATTAACTTTGACTACCATTTCGCTTTCAACCTTGAATATATGGACTATAAACTGAAATCAGCCATGAAAAAACTCGCAATCGGCGTCGATATTGGAGGTATCAACACGGCTTTCGGCCTGGTGGACGAAAACGGAGACCTCTATGCCGAATCGGTCATTTCGACCAAGAAATACCCCTTTGTGGACGACTATCCGGCCTACATCCAGGATCTGTGCGATTCGATGCGGGCCCTGGCCTCGAGCCTCTCGTTCGAGTACGAGCTGGCCGGCATCGGCATCGGCGCCCCGAACGCCAACTTCCACAAGGGAACCATCGAAACGCCCGCCAACCTCTGGAAGTTCCGCCCCGGTGAGCCGAATCCCGACGAGTCGCGCCGCATCTTCCCGATTGCGACCGATATCGCCCGCTGTTTCGACGGCGTGAAGGTGGTCGTCACGAACGATGCCAACGCCGCAACGATCGGCGAGATGATCTACGGCAATGCCAAGGGCATGAAGGATTTCGTGATGATTACGCTCGGCACGGGGCTCGGTTCGGGCTTCGTCTCGAACGGTGAGATGATCTACGGCCACGACGGCTTTGCGGGCGAGTTCGGCCACGTGATCGTCGAGCGCAACGGACGCGAGTGCGGCTGCGGCCGCCGCGGCTGCCTGGAGACCTACGTCTCGGCAACGGGCATCAAGCGCACGGTCTTCGAGCTGATGGCCACGATGAATGCGCCGAGCAAGCTGCGCGACATCGCCTTCAGCGATCTCGACGCTTCGATGGTCTCGGCGGCGGCCGAGCAGGACGACCCCATCGCCAAGGAGGCGTTCCGCTTCACGGGCGAGATGCTGGGCCGTGCGCTGGCCGACATCGTGACGATCACCTCACCCGAGGCGATCTTCCTCTTCGGCGGCCTGTCGAAGGCCGGGAAGCTGATCTTCGAGCCGACGCAGTGGTACATGGAGGAGAACATGCTCTTCACCTTCAAGAACAAGGTCAAGCTGCTGCCGAGCGGCATCCAGGGCAAGAACGCCGCGATCCTCGGCGCCTCGGCGCTGATCTGGCAGGCGATGTAATCTAACTGAACCCTGTTGACGTTTGACAGAACATGCATACGAGGGGCGGGGTTATGGCTCCGCCCCTTGTCGTGTGGTGGAATATCGGCAAATACGGAAATAATGAAACGAACCATTGCGCTGCTTGTTGCCCTTGCAACCTTTCTTTCCGTCTCCGCGCAGATGCGTTTTGTCGAGGCGGCGGACCTGACGATTACGGGGAAGGCGTTGCCTACGGAGCATCCTTACCATCGAATCGATACGACCCGCTACAAGGGATTCACGCCCGTGGAAAACCAGCAGGTACGCTTCCCGGCGGGTTTGGCCATTGCTTTTAGCACCAATTCGCCGCGTCTGGATATTCATGCGACCTATCGTTGTGAACGCTCCGCGGACAATACACCCGGTATTTCCAATGCGGGGTTTGATCTCTACATCCGCCGTGGAAACGAGTGGGTCTATGCGGCTTCCCACGCCCCGAAGCAGCGGGGCAAACCGTTTACGCTCATTACGGGAATGGACTCCACCTGGAAGGAGTGTCTGCTGTATCTTCCCATTATGAGTGAGCTCGATTCCCTGCGGATCGGAGTTGTCGAGCAGGCGTCGATCCGTGCTTCGGAAACCCCCTTCCGACACAAGATCGTAATTTTCGGGTCGAGCTTTACGCATGGTGTGAGCACCTCGCGTGCCGGGATGAGTTATCCGATGCAGATCGCCCGCAATACGGGGCTTGGATTCTGCAATATCGCCTGCAGCGGCAATTGCAAGCTGCAATCCTATTTTGCGGATTATCTCGGAGATGTGGCGGATGCCGATGCCATGGTGTTCGATGCTTTTTCCAATCCCGATGCCCGGATGATCGAGGAGCGGCTGATCCCGTTCATCGAGCGTATCCGTGCCAAACTGCCTCGCACGCCGCTTATTTTTGTGCAGACGATCCGGCGCGAGGGGACCAATTTCAATCTTCGGTTTCGTGAGCGCGAGGACGCCAAACGCGAGGCGGCCCGTCGGATGATGGCGTTGGCAACCGCGCGTTTCAATGATGTCTATTTCATCGATCGGGATGACCTGACGGGGGCCGATCACATGACTTCGGTCGACGGGACGCATCCCTCGGATTTGGGGTATTGGCGTTGGGCACAGGCCTTGCAACCCGAGTTGCTGCGTATTCTGGAGCAATATGGTATCCGTTGATTCCGAAAGCAAATCATGAAGGCAAAGGGCGGGGAAATCCGGTTTGATTTCCCCGCCCTTATTGTTGCCCGGCTGTCGAGTCTTGCCGGATGTTTCAAGGCTTTTTCTGCCTGTTTCGCACGAAGCTGAACTTTACCCGTTGTTCGAGCCGTCGCACACCGGATTACTTCAGCCGTCCGAGCCGCCGGTCTTCGGCCGTAGCCTCGCGGATCGAGAGGGCGAAGCCGCCACCCGCGGCCATCTCCACCTTCAGCTTGGATTTGGCGGTCACCTTGCCCGTGCGGATCGTGTAGGCCTCGGGGTTGGTCCGGTAGTCGGCATCCGGGGCGTCGGCGTAGAGCGTCGCCACGTAGCTCTTCTCCGGATCGAGGAAGTCGAAACTGAACTCGGCTGTGCGGCGGTTCTCGTCCGTCACACCGCCCACGAACCACTCCGCGGAGCCCTTGGCGCGGCGGGCGATGACGATCAGATCACCCGGCTCGGCCAGCAGGTAGCGGCTCTCGTCCCAGTCGACGGCCACCTCCTTGATGAACCGGAAGGCATCCATGTACTGTTCGTAGTGCTCGGGCACGTCGGCCGCCATCTGCAACGGCGAGTAGAGCGTCACGTAGAGTGCCAGCTGGTTGGCGATCGTGGCGTTGACGTGCGAGTTGTTCGCGGGGTTGAGCTTCGAGACCTCCATCGAGAAGATGCCGGGCGTGTAGTCCATCGGGCCGCCCTGCAGGCGCGTGAAGGGGAGCAGCGTCACGTGCATGGGTTTCGTGCCGCCGAAGGCCTGGTACTCCGTGCCGCGGGCCGACTCGTTGCCGATCAGGTTGGGCCACGTGCGGCACAGACCCGTCGGACGTACGGCCTCGTGGGCGTTGACCATGATGTGGTGGCGGGCCGCCTCCTGCACGGCGTAGAGGTAGTGGTTGACCATCCACTGCCCGTAGTGGTGTTCGCCGCGCGGCAGGATGTCGCCCACGTAGCCGCTCTTCACGGCGTTGTAGCCGTGGCGGTTCATCAGGTCGTAGGCCGCCTCGAGATGCCGCTCGTAGTTGCGCACCGACGAGGAGGTCTCGTGGTGCATCATCAGCCGCACGCCCTTCTCATGGGCATAGTTGTTCAGCGCCTCGATGTCGAAGTCGGGATAGGGCGTCACGAAGTCGAAGACGTAGTCCTTCGTGTGGCCGAACCAGTCCTCCCAGCCGACGTTCCACCCCTCGACGAGCACCTGGTCGAATCCGTGCTCGGCGGCGAAGTCGATGTAGCGCCGGACGTTCTCGTTGTTGGCCGCATGGCGCCCGCTGGGCTTCACGGCGGCGTAGTCCGTCACGCCGAGATGCACGGACGGCAGCTCCTGCGTGTAGGCCCAGTCGCTCTTGCCGGTAATCATCTCCCACCAGACGCCCACGTACTTCACGGGCTTGATCCACGACGTATCCTCGATGGCGCAGGGCTCGTTCAGGTTGAGGATCAGGCGCGAGGCGAGGATCTCGCGGGCGTCGTCCGTCACCATGACCGTGCGCCAGGGGGTGTGGCACGGGGTCTGCATGTAGCCCTTCCACCCCTGGGCGTCGGGCGTGAGGTGCGACGTGAAGACCATCCGCTCATCATCCAGATCGAGGTGCATGCAGGGGTAGTCGACGAGCGCCGCCTCGTGGATGTTGATGTAGAGTCCGTCGTCGCTCTTCAACTGCAGGGCGGTCTGCACGCCCGTGGGCGAGAAGGGGGTCTGCGACGAGTTGGGCGTGATGGCCTGCTGCATGAGCTGCCGGATTTCCGAAAGCTTCGACTCGGTGTAGTCGTACTCCTGTGTGTCGTAGTCGCCCGGAATCCAGAAGGCCGTGTGGTCGCCCGTCATGGCGAACTGCGTGCGCTCCTCGCGGATCGTGAAGTAGGTCATCGCCTCCTGCTCGGGGAACTCGTAGCGGAAGCCGACGCCCTCGTCGTAGAGGCGGAAGCGGACGACCATCTGCCGGCCGCTCTGCGGCTGACGGAGCGTTATGGCCAGCTCGTTGTAGCGGTTGCGGATCGACGACTCCTCGCCCCAGACGGGCTGCCACGTCTCGTCGAACTCGCTGCGCACCGCACCGCACTGCTCGAATCCGTCGTAGAGCGATACGGGCTCGCCGTAGCCGCCCTTCTGAATCTCGGCACCGAACTCCAGCGCCGGGGCGTCGCCGCGCAGCTCGAGGCCCATGCGGCTGGGCAGCACGACGGCGCGGCCCTTGTAGTCGAGGGCGTAGGTGGGCTCTCCCTTGTCGGAGAGCGAGAAGCGGAGCTCCAGCTCGCCGTCGGGCGAGCGGAGCACCTCCTGGGCCGAGGCGCCGATCGTGGCGGCCGCGGCGGCAAAAAGCATGAGGTATCTCTTCATGTCGGGATCTGTTTAGCGTTTGAATTCCACAACGAGTGCCTGGCGCGGCCCGACGACGGTGGCGTCGCTCACTTCGGCGGCCTCGCCCGTCAGGACGTTACGCCCGTCGTGCAGTCCCGTGGCAATCTCGGCATAGTGCGACCAAGGCACCTGTTTCTTGCCGCGCGAGTTGTTGATGAAGACGAAGACGGCGTCGGTGTCGTCGTAGCGGAAGTAGGCATAGGTGTTGTCGCGCGAGAGGAAGTGCATCGTGCGGCCGTTGTGGAGCACCGTCTTGCCCTTGCGCCACTGGAAGAGGCGCTGTGCATGGTCGAAGAGTTCCTTCTCGAGACCCGTGCGCCCCTCGGCCGAGAAGAGGTCGGTCTTGTCGCCGGCCCAGCCGCCCGGGAAGTCGACGCGCAGGCCGCCGTGACCCTGCGAAAGGTCCTTCGAGGTGAACATCATCTCGTCGCCGGCGAAGACCTGCGGAATACCGCGCATCGTGGCCAGCATCGTCAGTACGATCTTCATCCGCTCGGGGTTCTTGCGCACGACGTCGCCGATGCGGTCCGTGTCGTGGTTGCCCGCGAAGATCATCATCTTCGAGAGGTCGTGGTAGACGAAGTCGTGCGACAGGCAGTCGTAGATGCGCGTCATCCCCTCACCCCAGCGCAGCGAGTCGGTCGGCACGCCGCGGCAGATGGCCTCCTGCAGCGGGAAGTCCATGATCGAGGGGAGGTGCGAGTCGAAGCCGTCGCGGTTGGGGTTGCCCGACTGCCAGTAGGCCAGCTGCGGGATCGACGAGGTCCAGCACTCGCCCACGATGTTCAGGTTCGGGTACTCGCGGCGCACCGAGGCACACCACTCGCTCATCGGGCCCTTCTCGTTGTAGGGGTAGGTGTCGACGCGGAAGCCGTCCAGATCGGCATATTCGGTCCACCAGGCGGCCCACTGCTGGAAGTAGCGCAGCACGTAGGGGTTGTCGAGGTTCATGTCCGGCATCGAGGGGACGAACCAGCCGCTCTCCTGCAGGTTGAGGTCGTACTTCGAGGCGTTGGGGTCCATGTTCGTCGAGAAGCAGACGTTCGTGCCCGTGTACTCGGGGAACTGGTGGATCCAGTCCTCGAAGGGCAGGTCGCGCATCCACCAGTGCGCCGTGCCGCAGTGGTTGGTCACCACGTCCATGATGACCTTCAGCCCCTTTTCGTGGGCCGCGGCGACGAAGTCGCGGTAGGATTCGTTCGTGCCGAAGCGCGGGTCGATGCGGTAGTAGTCGGCGCAGGCATAGCCGTGGTACGACCCTTCGGGCTCGTCGTCAAGCAGCAGCGGCGTGGGCCAGATGACCGTGGCGCCGAGCGAGGAGATGTAGTCCAGGTGCTGGCGGATGCCCTCGATGTCGCCGCCGTGCCGCCCGAAGAAGGCGTTGCGGTCGGCCTTCTCCTGCGTGTCGGGCGTTGAGTCGTTCGCGGGGTCGCCGTTGGCGAAGCGGTCCGGCATGAGCAGGTAGATCATGTCGGCCGTGGTGAAGCTCCCGCGCTCGGCGGAGCCTTCGCGGCGTGCCGCGATCTCGTAGGGGGTCTTGAACTCCCGTCCCTCCTTCGAGAAGACGAGGTAGTAGGTGCCCGGCGCGGCGTCGGCATCGACGGCCACGTCGACGAAGAGGTAGTTGGGACTGTCGGCCTTGTGTACGGCCGTAGCCTTCACGCCGCGTCCGCCCTCGATGCGGACGTCGTAATCGGAGATGCGCTCCCCGGCGACGAGCAGCTGCAGGGGGGTCTGCATGCCCGTCCACCACGAAAGGGGTTCGATGCGTGTCACCTCGCCCGTGGCGTCGGCCACCGTGGCGGGATCGAATGCCGGCTGCGTCGCGCAGGCGACCAGCCCGGCTGCTGCGAGTGTCATCAGAATGCGGTTCAAGGTATTTCGGTTTGTAAAGTTAGTAAAATGCTGCGTTCGTGCGTCGGGACCGGCTCTTTATCCGGTCCTTTTTGTCGCCGGAACCGGCTGTTTCGTCGGTCGGGAGGGTTACTTTGCCTCCGGGGCGAAGACCATCCAGCCCCAGGCGGGCAGCTTTACCTGTTCGCCGCCCGTGTGCGTTGCCCCGGTGAAGAACTCGCGGCGCAACCCCTCGAAGGGAAGCGAAAGGGCCTGCTCCGCGGCCGTGAGGTTCGCCACGACGGTCACCTCCTCCGCCCCCTCGCCGCGTGAGAAGCAGAAGAGGCCTTCGGGCAGCAGCCCGTCGGCCGCAAAGCGCGCCCCGGCGCCCCGCTCACCGGCCGCCAGCACCGGGTTCTCGTGGCGCAGGCGGATCAGCTGCCGGTAGAAGTCCGTGTACTCGTTCTCGCTCCACTGCGGCACGGGGTCCTTCTCGAAGAAGGCGAAGCGGTGGTCGTAGCCGATCTCCTGCCCGGTGTAGATGAGCGGCTGTCCCTTGGGCAGCGTGAAGGTCAACAGGGCCATGACGCGCGCGGCATCGCCCATGCGCTCGAACTCGGTGCCGGCCCAGGAGTTCTCGTCGTGGTTCGAGGTGAACATCAGGCGGAAGGCCTCGCGGGGCGTCGTCGCGGCATCCTTCTCGAGGTAGGCCTTCAGGTCGGCCGCGCCCTTCTCGCCGCGGGCGATGGCGTTCATCAGGTGGTGCAGCTCCCAGCTGTAGGAGGCGTCGAAGGCCTCCTCGTGCAGCGCCGGGTCCTCGCCTTCGGCCAGCAGGTAGATCTGCGGGTAGTCGCGCCGCAGGGCCGGAAGCGTCGTGCGCCAGAAGTCGATCGGCACCTCGCAGGCCATGTCGCAGCGGAAGCCGTCGATGCCGCGCTCGAGCCAGAAGCGCATCGAGCGCTCCATCTCGCGCCGCATGTCGGCGTTGTCGTAGTTGAGCTTGGCGATGTCCGTCCAGTCGTACTGCACGATGGTGCGGCCCAGCGAGTCGCGCACGTACCAGTCGGCCGGGCGTTCGTCGATCCACCGCGCATCGGGCGAGGTGTGGTTGGCCACCCAGTCGAGGATGACGCGCAGCCCGAGGCGGTGCGCCTCGGCGAGCAGGCGGTCGAAATCCTCCAGCGTGCCGAACTCGGGGTTCGTGGCGCAGTAGTCCGAGATGGCGTAGTAGGAGCCGAGCGTACCCTTGCGCTCCAGCTTGCCGATCGGGTAGACGGGCATGAGCCACACGACGTCGACGCCCAGCTCCTTCAGACGGGGCAGTTCGCGGGCGGCGGCTTCAAAGGTCCCCTCGGGGGTGTACTGGCGCACGTTCATCTCGTAGACGACGGCGTTGTAGCTCCAGTCGGGGTGTGCGGCGGGTTCCGCGGGGGTTGTGCCGCAGGCGGCGCAGGCGGCCGCCAGGATGAGTGCAAGCAATCGTTTCATTGCAGGGAAAGGGTTATAGGGTGAAGACAACCGAGGAGTAGGCTTCCAGCGTGAGGAGCGTGCCGTTGTCGTTGCGTTTGATCGTCGCCTCGCCCGAGAGGCCCACGGCCTTGCCGAGGTGGTCGTCGAGGGTCAGCGTCCGGGTTTGGTCGCCGAAGTTGTGGGCGACGAACATCCGCTCGCCCTCCTTCTCGCGGTACCAGACCGCCACGGCCTCCCCGTCGGCGTTGTTTTCGTTGTAGACCGGGTGTTTGGTCATCGCCCCCTCGGCCAGCGCCGGGTAGGTGTTGCGCAGACGGGCGAAGGTGCGGTAGAGGTTCAGCAGCGAGTTCTCCTCTTCGGCCTGTGCCTCGACCGAGATCGACTCCGTCAGCATCTGCCGGTCGACCTTGCCCGAGAGGCTGCCCGAGGCGAGCTCGCGCCCGGCGCGGTCCCAGAGGATCGGCGTGCGGACATACTCGTCGCCGTTGGATTTCGTGCCCCAGTAGCCGAGCTCCTCGCCCTGGTAGATGTAGGGCTCGCCCTGCGCCGTGAGCAGCACGGCGCAGGCGACGCGCAGGCGCCCCTCCACGCGGCCGAGCTCCGAGGCGGCGCGGTCCTCGTCGTGGTTCGAGAGCTTCGTGGCCTCGATGTAGTCGGCGCGGTACTGGCGGTAGGCGGGCTGGTACTCGAGGATGTCCTTGACGAAGTAGCGGCCGATGCCGTTCTGCAGGGCCCAGCGCAGCTTGTACCAGAACGAGAACTCGAACAGCGCCGGCAGCCCCTTGTAGTAGGGGGCGACGTTCGCCGCATCGTCCAGCATCTCGCCCACCATGTAGAAGTCGCCCTCGCCGCTGCGGGCATGGTAGCTTTCGTTCATGCGGTCGTAGAACTTCTTGAGGAAGGTGGGGTTCTCGTCGTTGTAGGCGTTGTGGTAGATGTGCTTCACGGCGTCGAGGCGGAAGCCGTCGACACCCATTCCGACCCACTTGTCGGCTGCTTCGGTCACGGCCTTGAAGGCGGCCGATGCGTCGGCTTCCGAGGCCTTGCCGTAATTCAGGTCGGCGAAGGCCGCGGTCCAGAAGTGCGAGTGGTACATCGTCGGCAGCGAGAACTGGATGTTGGCCGCCGTCGAGGCCGACGTGAGCGTGAAGGGCACGCCCAGTTCGAGGATCGTCTGGTTGTCGGGCGCGCCGAACTTCGTGCCGCCGTCCCACGTGGTGGTCGAGGTGCGGATCAGGAAGCCCCAGTCCGAGTCGAAGTCGAGCGTCAGGTGGTAGTGCGTGTTGTCTTCGGTGTAGAAGCGCTCCATCTGCTGGTCGCCGTAGTAGAGGTACTTGCCGCCGTCCGAGGTGTCGGTGTTCTTCGCATCGGGTGCGTCGGTCGTCTCGGTCACGGTGACCGTCGGGGCCGAGGCGTTGCTCCAGTCCAGCTCGAAGCGGAAGCGGCCCGTGGCCCCGGCGTTCGAGTCGGTCGAGAACCACTGCCCGGCGTCGTAGCCGGCCGCCCCCTCCGTCGCGATCTGGTCGATGCGTCCGGCGGCGATGTCGCCCTGCGGGTCCTTTGAGAAGATGTAGTAGTCGCGATAGGGGCTCTGCTCCGAGGAGATGGCGTCGCGGAACCACGGATGCTCCTTGCCCGTGTGGTTGAGCACGTAGTCCAGGTATACGCGGATGCCGCGGGCGTGTGCGGCGTCGATGAAGGCCTGCAGGTCGGCGTCCGTGCCGAAGGTCGGGTTGACGGCCTCGTAGTCGAGCACGTCGTAGCCGTGGTACGACGACGAGGGGTGGATCGGCGAGAGCCAGACGGCCGAGACGCCCATCTCGTCGAGGTAGTCCAGCCGCTCGGTCAGCCCCTTCAGGTCGCCCTTCGCATCGCCGTTGCCGTCGGCGAAGCTGTAGACCAGTACCTGGTAGGAGATGTCGGCGCGCTTGACGCCGTCCCAGGTGTCGGGTTCCGCCACGACGGGTTCGCTGCCCGCGGGGGTGTCGCCCGCCTGCCGCACCGTGAGTGCGACCTCCTCGCAGCCCGGGGCGGTGAAGGTCAGCGTCGCGCTGCGCTCCGTGCCGCCCGCATTGGAGGTGACCGTGACGTGGAACGACGCCGAGGTCCGGCCCGACGTCCGCTCGGGCGTGCACCACGCCGTGCCGTCGCTCTGCGTGAGCGACCACGACCCGGCGTCGGTCTTCAGTTCGATCAGTTCGCTCCCGCCCTCAGTGTCGAATTCGAGCGTGGAGGGGGTGACGGAGAGCAGACCGCCCTCCTGGCCGGAGGTCGAGTCCTTGCTGCACGAGACGGCTGCGGCGAAGAGCAGCGTCAGCAGCAGGTAGAAAATTCTTTTCATCTTTGAATGGCTGGTTCTTGGTTTTCGTTCTTTAGGGGCCTGCGGCCCGGTCGGAGGCCGCAGACCAGAACGGGACGAAGGCTTAGCCTCCGTCCCGTGGATGGATTACTGCGCGTCGGCCGGGGTCTTGCCCTCGCTCATGACGTAGAGCGTGCTGCCCGCAAGGTCGAAGTAGATGTCGTAGGTGCCGTCGAGCTGCACCTTCATGTTCTGCGATCCGCCGCTGGTGATGACGGCGACGGCCGTGTTGATGTCGATCGCACCGCCCGAAGCCGTACCGTAGTTCTTCGAGTCGTCCCAGGCGTTGTTGTAGCGGATCTTGAACTCGTCGGTCGTCTTGAGTGCCACGCCCCGGCGGACGAGGTAGGCTCCCTCCTCGCTCAGCGAGAAGTCGCCCAGGTCGCCCCAGCCCGTCAGGTTGCCGACGATGCCCCATGTCTCGGGAACGTACTCGGGTTTCACGCCTGCGGCCATGACGTAGGCGCGGCCCGCGTCGGGCAGCAGCCAGTAGTCGTAGGTGCCCGCGTCGGCAACGACGGCATTCACCTTGTTGGCCGAGACGGCGAAGGCGGCGCCGATCGTGCAGGTGTACCTTCCGTCACCTCCGGCCAGCGAGGCATCGGCCCCGATCCACTGCGACTCGTCGCCGCTCTTGAAGAGGAACTCCGAGTTGGCGGCCACCTCGACATCGGCGGCCTTGTAGGCTACGATATTGCTGCTGGCGCTCTCCATGGCCGTCGGGCCCCAGTCGGGCGTGGCGACGGTCTGGCCGTGGATGTACCAGTCGGCTACCTCGGGTTCGGGTTCTGGCTCGGGTTCCTCGCCGCCCTGTCCGTAATCCTCGGCGTTGAGCTCGTAGGTCATCGCTGCGGAGTTGTTCAGGTTGACGTAGATGCGGTAGTTGCCGGCCGGAACCTTGATGTTGTCGCCGCTGTCGAGCATGCCCTCCGTTGCGGAGCCGAACGAGGTGTCCCAGGCACCGTCGAGGCGGAACTTGATCTCACCGGCCACGAGCGTCGCGTCGACCCAGAAGCGCTGCGTCTTCGCGTCGAACTCCATGACGAGGTCGTTGTCCCAGCTGCCGACGCCGTCGCCCACGATGCCCAGCTGGTCGAACGACAGGCTCTTGGTGAGCGTCAGCGAGCTGCGGTCGAAGGCAAAGCGATAGAAGCGCTTCGAGTAGATGTCGATATTGCCCGAACCGCCGCTGGAGATGAGCGTGATGGACGAGGCCTCGGCTTCGGGTTTCTCGGCTTCACCGTCGAGACCCCAGTTGCAGGAGTCGTCCCAGCCGGCGATACCCGTCAGCTTGAAGCCGTTGGCTGCTTTTTCGCCGAAATCGATCACACCCTCGTAATTGATCTCGTCGTCGAGGAAGCTGAAGAGGAACTGCGAGTTGTCGTGGCTCCAGCCGCAGTAGTCGCCGATGACCCAGACGGTCGGATAGACGCGCTCGGCCTTCGTGACGGTCATCGTCACCGAGACGGGCTCCGAGTAGACCTTCTTGTAGTCGGTGCCGATTGTGGCGCTGACGTAGAAGTTCACGGCCGTCGGCGTGTCGGGCTCGACCTCCACGTCGTAGACGAGCTTCGTGTTGATGCTCTCGTAGGGCTGCTCGGTCGAGGTGCCCGTGAGGTCCGAGAAGAGGACCACGGGAGCCTCGTCACCGACAGCGGCTTCGATCGAGTAGTTGATCTGCGTGAGGACGCCGAAATCGGCCGCGTCCCACGTGAAGGTCTGGATCTCTCCCATGTTCTCCGCCGTGATGGCGATCTCGGCCGGCAGCGCGTGGAGAACGGGGGATACGACCTGCTCGGGCGAGAAGACCTTTGCTTCGTCGAGCTTCTGGCAGGCGACGAAGAGTCCCGCGGCGGCTGCCAGCATGGTTGCATATCTTGCGAGTTTCATTGTTTCAACGGTTTTAAGAGTCGTTATTTATCGGTTTCGGTTCCGGCAGCGGCTCCGTATCCGGGGTTCTGGTGCAGTTCGGGGTTGGAGGCCAGTTCGGATGCCGGGATGGCAAAGATCTTCATGTGGTCGTCGAAGCCCTGACCGCTGAAGGTGCCGCCCTTGTAGGTCCAGAGGAACGACGAGGAGGTGAACTTCCCGTAGCGGATGAGGTCCGTGCGGCGGTGTCCCTCCCACATCAGCTCGCGGGCGCGCTCCTCGAGCAGCCAGTCCTGCGTGATGGAGGTCGGGGCCGACACGCCGGCACGCTCGGCCAGATCCTTGAGCTTCAGCATCGCCGTGTTGGCCTGCCCGAGCTCCATGCAGGCCTCGGCGTAGATCAGGTAGATCTCACCCAGGCGGATCATCGGGTAGTCGATGTCGCTGTAGGCCTTGATGGCGGAGGTCTCGATGTACGAGTCGTTGTCCTCGTCGTGCGGGATGTTGTTGAACTTCAGGCAGCTCCAGCCGTTGAGGAAGACGTAGAGCGCGCCGTCCATCGACTCCTTGCGGCCCTTGATGTAGAACATCTCGCCGCGTTTGTCGCGCACGTCGTAGGTGCCGGTCGTATAGTCCGGGTTGCGCACGTCGAAGTACTTCTCGACATACTCATAGGGGACGCGGATACCGCCCCAGCCGTTGTTCACGCCGTTGATCATCTCCGTGGCGGAGACGTCGGCCGCCGCGATGGCCGCGAGCGTGAGGTAGGAGGTGCCGCCGTAGGACTGCGTCTGCTCGGCATCGTAGGAGACGCCGAAGATGATCTCCTTCAGAACATCGGGGTTCTCGCCGTTGTCGCCGCGGAACAGGTCGGCATAGTTCGGGCAGAGCGAGTAGCCCATCGAGAAGATCGCCTCGCAGGCCTGCTTGGCCTCCTGCCACATCGGCTCGCCCGTGTAGACCTCGGCATTGAGGTACATGCGGGCCAGCAGACCCTGTACGGCACCCTTGTCGGCACGCGGGTAGTTCGAGCGGGCGGCCGGCATGGCGCTGTCGTCGGCGGCCAGGTCCGTCAGCTCCGAGATGCAGTAGTCGAAGACATCCTTGCGCGAAGCCTGCTTGGGGTTCACGCCGCCGCCGAAGGCCGAATGCTCGGTCGTGAAGGGCACGTCACCGAAGACGTCGAGGGCGATCCAGTAGAAGTAGGCGCGCAGGAAGCGGGCCTCGGCGCGGTAGCCCTGGATGCGCGAGGCGAGCTCGCTGCTCACGCCGCGGTCCGAGAGACGGTCCGAGGCGGTCTGGCGCAGGTATTCGTTGGCGTAGGCAATGCCCTGGAGCGTGCGGACGTAGACGGCATAGGTGGCGTCGTTGTCGGCATCCGACCAGGTGTTGGTATTCATGGCGCGGACCCAGGCGTCGTTCTCCCAGGCGCACTTGCAGGCGTCGGCCGTCACCTCCTCGACCGTCCAGTAGGCGCGGACAAGTTCCGAGGCGCCGGCATCGCTGACCTGCAGGTCGGTGGTCTCGTTCGAGACGAAGTTGAAGTAGAGTTTCGTCAGACCTGCGATGTAGCCCGCCTCATCCTTTCCGTAGACCGTTTCGGAGGTCGAATCCGAGGGGTTGAGCGGCAGCGTGTCCAGGTCGTTGATGCACGCCGTGAACAGCAGGGCGCCCGCGACGGCCGTTGCGATGTGTTTTATGCTCGTTTTCATGGTTTTCATTCGGTTTTTAGAAGTTGACATTCAGACGCAGCGAGTAGGTGCGCGGACGGGGCCACATCGAGCCGTCGATACCGTTCACGTTGTTGATCTCGGGATCGATGCCGCTGTAGTTCGTGATGACAAAGACGTTCTGCACGCCGACGGCCAGACGGAGCGAACCTTTCCAACTGCCGATCTGCTTGAACGTGTAGCCCAGGTTGATGTCGTCCATGCGGAAGAACGAGGCATCCTCGAGGAAGTAGTCCGAATACCACTGCTCGCCGCTGTTGGCCTTCGTGAAGCCGGTCTTGTTGACCACCTTGGCGAAGTTGGGCAGGTTGCCGGCATTCAGGTCGAGGTTCGAGGTCGAGTTGGCCGAGGCGAAGTCGTTGAAGGCCCAGTTACCCACCGAGCCGTGGCCGTTGAAGCCGAAGTCCCAGTTCTTGTAGGTGAGTTTGAGATTTATGCCGTAGAAGAAGTCGGGGTTGGGGCTCTTGTTGGTCATGTAACGGTCGGCCTGCGTGATCTTGCCGTCCTTGTCGCGGTCGACCAGGGCGTTCTGGATCGGATTGCCGTTCTCGTCGTATACCTGCTGGAAGCAGTAGAAGGTGTAGGGTGCATAGCCCACCATGTGGCGCTGGAGCAGGTTGCCCGTACCCTTCGAGATACCGCCCGTCTGGATTGAATAGGTGGGATCGTCCGTGTTGTTGAGCTTCGTGAACTCCGTGTGCTGGAACGTGCCGTTCAGTCCGATCTGAAGGTTCCAGTCCTCGGTCTGTACGGGGATGAGGTTCAGGTTGAACTCCACGCCGCGGTTCTCCATCGAACCGATGTTGGTCGTGACCGTGTTGCCGAAGTTCGAGCCCATCGGGGTGATGACGCTGTTGAGCAGGTCGTCCGTCTGGCGCAGGTAGGCGTCGACGCTACCGTTGATGCGGCCGTCGAGGAAACCGAAGTCGATACCGACGTTGTAGGTCGTCGTGGTCTCCCACTTGATGTTCGGGTCATAGGCCGCGGGCGTGAGGTAGAACGAGTAGCCGGCGTTGCCCATGTTGTACTGCTTGTAGACGTCGGTCGACATCGAGTAGCGGGCCAGGTGGGCGTAGTATTTGTCGCCGATGTCCTGCTGACCGGTCTGTCCGGCACCCAGACGCAGCTTCAGGGCCGAGATGGCGCGCACATCCTTGAGGAAATCCTCCTGGGCGATGTTCCAGGCGAAGGCGGCCGACGGGAAGAGACCCCAGCGCGTATCCTTCGAGAAACGCGACGAGGCGTCGTCACGCAGCGTGAAGGTGAACAGGTACTTCGAGGCGATCGAGTAGTTGATACGCCCGTAGAAGGAGAGCAGGTAGTATTCGCGGCGGTTGAACGGATAGCGCGAATCCTCGCCCTTCTGCTCCTTGGTCTCGTTGAAGTAGGTCACCGAGTGGTCCGAGGCGTAGAAGTGCTGCCACGAGTAACCGGCCATCACATCGAGGTGGTGGATGCCCCACTCCTTGTTGAAGTTGGCGTAGAACTCCAGCAGGTGATTGCGGCGGAAGTTCGTCGTCCAGGTGTACTGGCCCCAGCCGCGGGCCTCGGTATCGGTGTAGGCCTGGAACGATCCCGGATTCACGCCGTCGTAGATCTTGCTCGACGAGATGTCCATGCCGAGGTTGAGGTTGAAGCGCAGGGCCTCGAATCCGTGTACCTTGTAGTCGATCTGGGCGTTGCCGATGAAACGCTTGGCGCGGGCCGAGTTGTCGCGGTCATAGAGCTTCGAGAGCGGACCGGCGCCCACCAGCGTGTTGGGGGTAAATTCGTCGCCGCGGCCCGAGCCGTAGTTCCAGAAACCGTTGGTGGTCGTGTAGTCGATCGAGCCGTCCTCGTTGCGCCAGTAGGGATCGACCGTGGGGTTGAAGAAGGCGGCCGAGCCCACGACACCGCCGTCGGCATACTGCTGCGAGGTCACCACGCCCTTGGCGTTGAGATTGACCGTCAGGTGCTTGTCGAAGAAGTTGGGCGAGAGGCTCAAATCGAGGGTTCCGCGCTCGTACTTCGAGGTCTCGAGCGTACCCTGCTGGTTGGTGTAGCCCACCGAAGCGCGGTAGGGCATGCGGTCGTCGATGTTGCCGATGACGCTGACGTTGTGGTCGTGCGAGATGGCCGTGCGGAAGATCAGGTCCTGCCAGTTGGTGTTCTTGTCGCCCATCATGGTGCGCACCTTGTCACCCGTTTCGGTGCCGACGGGGAAGACGCGGTCGACATAGTCCCGGAACTCGGCGGGCGAGAAGACGGGCAGCTCGTCGGAGTTGGTCTGGACGCTCACGCTGCCGCTGTACGAGACGCGCGGGGTGTTGCCCTTGCCCTTCTTCGTGGTAATCATGATGACGCCGTTCGAGGCGCGCGAACCGTAGATCGCGGCAGCCGAAGCGTCCTTCAGCACGGTGAACGACTCGATGTCGTTGGGGTTGATCGTCTCGAGGGGGTTGGCCATGCCGGCGCCGCCGTCCGAGGCGATGGGCACGCCGTCGATGACGATCAGCGGGTCGTTCGAGGCGTGGAGCGACGCGGCGCCGCGGATGCGGATCGTGGAGCTCGAGCCGGGACCGCCGTCACCGGGGATGATGTGCACGCCCGGGACCTTGCCCTTGAGCATGTCCTGGGCCGAAACGACGGCACCGCGGTTCAGCTCCTCGGCCTTGATCGCCACGACCGAACCGGTCATGTCGTTCTTCTTGACCGTACCGTAGCCGATGACCACGACGTCGTCGATACCCATGGCATCCTCTTCGAGCGTCAGGTGCTGAAGCAGCGTCGAGGAGGCCACCAGCGTGACGGTCTTGTAACCGACGTAGCTGATCTCGATGACTGCTTCGGGCGAAGCCACGCGGATGGCATAGTCGCCGTCGATGCCCGTCGAGACACCGTTGGTCGTGCCCTTTTCGACCACCGTGGCGCCCAGAACGGGCATTCCCGACTTGTCGACAACTACGCCTTGTACCTCATAACCGGCGTTTTGTGCCAGCGTGAGGGGGGGGGTAATCAAGCTGGCCAGCAAGATGCCCACACACATAGTCAAAAGTTTTTTCATAAGGATTTTTGGTTGGTTTATGATACAAGTAGGTTTTTTCGGTTCGGATCAGCGGGCCCGCTCTTCGCGCACGAACCCGACGGAGAGGGCGGCCAGCAGCATGAAGAGCCCGGCCAGGGCGAGCATCCAGATCGCCTCGCTGCCGAAGCAGTACTTGACGATGGCGCCGCCCGTGAGTCCGATGACGATCTGCGGGATGGTGATCGTGAAGTTGAAGATGCCCATGTAGACCCCCATGTGGCGCGGTTCGACGGCACGCGAGAGGATGGCGTAGGGCATGGCGAGAATGCCGGCCCAGGCGATGCCGATGCCCACCATCGGGAGCATCAGCGCGTACTGGTCATGCAGCAGGCAGAGGCCGGCGAATCCCGCGGCGCCGGCCAGCAGGCAGACGGCGTAGACGGGCTTGTTGCCCCAGCGAGCGGCGATGCGGCTGAGGAAGAGCGCCGCGATGCAGGCCGGAATCGGATAGGTGCCGTTCAGCACGCCGACCCATGTCTGCGTGGCGCCGTCGGAGAGCACCGCCCCCGACGGATCGGTGACGACGCCCGTGATGGCGGGTTTGAGGTAGGTCCACATGAGGAAGAGCGCCGCCCAGGAGAAGAATTGCGTGATGCCGAGACGGACCATCGCCTGCGGTACGTTGCGCAGCAGCGTGAGGAAGCCCGGACGCGGGGCGTCGTTCTCCTCCTTGCGGATGTCGTTGTAGCGGGCGAACTCCTCGGGCGGGTACTCGCGGGTGCGGAACGCGGTGACGAGGACCGTGAGCAGCAGGATCGCCCCGCCGATATAGTAGGAGTAGGCGATGTGCGCCGGCACCTGGCCCGGGACGGTTTCGTCCGAGACGCCCATCTGCGTCATGAGCAGCGGCAGGATGGCTCCGATGACGGCGCCCAGATTGATCAGGAAGGTCTGCACGACGTAGCCCTGCGTCTTCTGCGAATCGTCGAGCATGTCGGCCACCAGCGCCCGGAAGGGCTGCATCGTGATGTTGAACGAGAGGTCCATGAAGAGCAGGATGAAAGCCCCCATGGCCAGCGGGGCGAAGGCCAGCAGGCGCGGACAGTTGGGCATGAGCGCCAGGGCGAGCGTCGAGATGATCGATCCGCCGAGGATGTAGGGGATGCGGCGGCCCAGGCGGGTCCACGTGCCGTCGGAGAAGAGTCCGATGATCGGCTGGACGATCATGCCGGCAATCGGCGCCGCAAGCCAGAAGTAGCTGAGGTGGCTGACATCGGCTCCCAGCGATTCGAAGATGCTCGACGTATTGGAGTTCTGAAGCGAATATCCGATCTGTACGCCGAGAAAGCCGAAGCTGAGGTTCCAAATCTGCCAGAAGGAGAGTTTGGGCTTGTTCATTCGGGTATCGGGTTGTTTTAGGTTATACAAATTTTAATAAAATATCTCATTTGCGGAACTCCCGGGCGACGAACGGGGCGTCGGATGCGACGAACGGCGGGATTTTTCCGACGAGCGGTTTGCCCGGCGGATTTGTTTTTTTCGTCGGAAATGCCTACCTTTATTGTAGCATAGGCCGCCCCGGGGCGGCAAACCCGACAGTCATGCGTTCGCTCAAGGTCTCCGGAATCATCCATCTGTTCGCCGTGCTGCACGCGGCGGTGGCGCTGCTGTGCCGTGTCGCGGGGGTGCACGACGAACTGGTCCTGACGCTGCTCACCATCGTGATGATCGTGCTGATCTGCCTGAAACGGGGCCTGAACGTCGAGTTCACGGCCTCGTGCGTGATCGTCGTCAACGTGATCGGTTACCTGCTCGGCACGGGCGGTGCGGCGCTCATCGAGCGGATCGTCCGCTCGCCCCTGGCCGTGCATGCCGTCTCGACCTTCCTCACCACGGAGATCCTCGGCTGGGGCATCTACTGGTTCACCCGCTTCCTGCGGCGCGGCGATGCGTCGGAGCGCTCGGCGACGTGGAATCCCCGCATCGGGCTCATGCTGCTGGCCGTGGGGGTGATCTTCGTCCTGCGGCTGGCCTACGTCGAGCTCTTCGCCTCGCCGTCGTTCTCGGCCGACCGGCTCTACCGGATGGCAGGTCTGCTCGCCTCGAACTCCGTGGCGCTCATCGTCCTGCTCTGCGTCAACGTCATCTTTGTGCGCCACATGCGGCGCCATGCCGAACGGCCGGTCGTCGTCAAGGGGGTGCTGCTGCTGATTTTCGTCCTGCTGACGACGGCCTGCGTGGCGCTCCTTGCCGGACTGCACCTCCCCTTCGGCTTCGACCGCAGCTTTTCATGGCGGGAGTTCTTCCAGCTGTCGATTCTCACGCTGCTGGTCGAGATGACCCTCTACTCGCTCATCTTCATGATCGACTACGCCCTTGTCGCCCGCTCCGTGCTGCGGGTCGAGCGGGGCCGCACCCACCAGGCGCAGTTCCTCTACATGAAGCTCAAGCAGCAGGTCAACCCCCATTTCCTCTTCAATTCGCTCAACATCCTCGACTGCCTGGTCTGCGAACAGCGCACCGAGCAGGCCAGCGCCTACATCCGCAAGCTGGCCGGCATCTACCGCTACATGCTTCAGAACGAGCAGGAGTCGCTCGTGCGGCTGAAGGAGGAGATGGATTTCGTCGGCATGTACGTCGATCTGCTGCAGGTCCGCTTTCCCGACGGCTTCCGCGTCGAGACCGACCTTGCCGACGAGGCCCTCATGCGCAGCATCGTCCCGTGCTCCGTGCAGCTGCTCATCGAGAATGCCATCAAGCACAACGCCGTCGACGCCGCCTCGCCGCTCGTGATCCGCATCACGGCGACGGCCGAATCGGTCACCGTCGCGAACGACCTGCGGCCCAAACTCGCGGCGACGACCTCCTCCACGCGCGTGGGGCTGAACTACATTCGCCAGCAGTACCTCGATCTGGCCGGCCGGCCGATCGTGATCGAACGAACCGAAACCCAATACCGTGTCACCTTACCCCTCTTATAAGCCTATCCCATGAGAGTATTGATCGTTGAAGACGAGCCCATGGCCCAGCAGAACCTGGTGCGGACGCTCACGCAGCACTACCCCGACCTGCGGATTGTCGGTGCGACCGGCTCGGTGCGCGAGACCGTCGAGTGGCTCCGCACGCCGGGAAACGCCGCCGACGTGATCTTCATGGATGTGGAGCTCTCCGACGGCGACTGCTTCGAGATCTTCCGGCAGGTCGACGTCTCGGCCCGCGTCGTCATGACGACCGCCTACGACAGCTATGCCGTGCGGGCCTTCGAGGTCAACAGCATCGACTACCTGCTCAAGCCGATCGACCCCGCGGCGCTGAAGCGGGCCGTTGAGCGGTGCCGGCAGCGCGACGCGGGCTTCGACGCCGAGCGGCTGCTGGCGGCCATCCGTGCGCCGCGCGCCTACAAGCAGCGCTACATCGTGCGCTTCAACGACCGGATCGTGCCCGTGAAGAGCGAGGAAATCGCCTATTTCTACTCCGAGGAGAAGAACACCTACCTGGTGACGAACGACGGTAGCCGCTACGTGATGGACCTCTCGCTGGACATCCTCTCCGAGGAGCTCGACGCGAAGCGCTTTTTCCGGATTTCGCGCAACTGCATCATCTCGATGCCGGCGATCGTCAGCGTCGTGAAGTATCAGGGCAACCGGCTCAAGATCGTGGCCCGGCCGCGTCCGGCCTTCGATCCGGTCGTGAGCCGGTCGCGGGTCGACGATTTCCTGCGCTGGCTCGAGGGCGAGGCGTGACCTGCCCCGCTGCGGGCGATGTTGGGCGGCTTCGGGCCGGCGGTCGCGTCCGGCCTTCTACTCTACGGCAAACGGCGGGACGATCCCATTCGGATCGTCCCGCCGTTTTTGTGCGGAGCGGAGAGTCAGCGGCGGCCGCTGACGGCAATCATGTCGCGCAGCGTCGTGTTGAAGTCCTCCTCGCCGATCAGCCGTTCGAGCGTCAGGTGCATGCGGTAGCGCCAGTAGTAGCGGGGAATGGCCGGGATGTTGATGCGCTCCTTGTCGGGCATGCGGAAGCGCAGCGAGCCGTCCATCGAGAGCCAGTCCTGCAGGGGCAGGATCGTGAACATCGACGGAGAGGCGAGGTGCATCTCGATGATGCGGCGGCAGATCCACGGTTCGCAGAACCAGGGTACGTCGCCCTCGCCGTGCAGCACCTCGCGGTAGAAGCGCGCCGTGACGGTGCGGTCCTCCTCCCACCAGGCGCGCAGCGGATTCATGTCGTGCGTCGAGGTGGTGCAGACCGAGAGGTAGGGGTAGCGGGCCGGATCGGCAAAGGTCTCGGCCGGCGACTTGGGCATGCGCTGGATTTCGAGCGAGAGAATCTGCAGCATGCGCATCGTCTCGGGCACGCAGTCGGGGATCATGCCGAGGTCCTCGCCGCAGGCGAGCATGTCGGTGGCCGTAAGCAGCACGGGCAGCTTGCGCAGGGCCGACTCCTGCCAGAAGCGGTCGTGACGGCGGTAGAAGAAGTCGTCGTGCAGCCGGTTGAAGGCCGCCTGCTGCCAGTCGGCGAGCAGCCGGAAGGCGCAGGTCGTCTGGGCGCCGATACGCGGGTGGTAGTACCCCTTGCGGCGCGGGTCCTTGACGAAGAGCACGTCCTCGAGCAGCGCCATGAGTCCCTCGCGCAGCCGTTTCGTGCGGTCGTCGTCGCCCGGCAGACGCTCGGCGATCTTGCGCTGCGTGGCGAAGGCGGGGATGAGCCGTCCGTTGCGGAGGTATTTCGTGCGCACTTCGCCGGCCAGGTCGCCGAAGAGCGTGTCCAGAATCCAGTCGTCGGTGTGCGGTGCCGTGAAGCGGTCGTCGTCCATCTCGAAGCCGACGTTGCGCAGCTCCTCGGCCGAGTAGGGCATCGCGGGGTTGAAGTGCCCGAGCAGGCCGTGCACGGCGTCGGCGGGAATCTCCCAGATGCGGAAGAACCCGAGGATGTGGTCGATGCGGTAGGCGTCGAAATACTCCGACATCTTCTTCAGACGGGCGCGCCACCAGGCGTAGTTGTCCTGGGCCATGCGCTCCCAGTTGTAGGTCGGAAGTCCCCAGTTCTGTCCCGAGGCCGAGAAGGCGTCGGGCGGCGCTCCGGCCTGCGAATCGAGGTGGAACAGGCGCGGCGACTGCCAGGCGTCGACGCTCGTGCGGCTGATGCCGATCGGCAGGTCGCCCTTCAGCACGATGCCGCGGCTGTGGGCGTAGCGGCACGCCTCGGAGAGCTGGAGGTGCAGGTGGTACTGCACGTAGCAGTGGAAGGCCACGCCGTTGCGCCGCTCGAGGCAGAAGGCCTCGATCTTCTTGCGGTCGAAGCGGGCGTAGTCGCCCCAGCGCGAGAAGTCGGCCGTGCCGTAGTCGTCGCGCAGCGTGCGGAAGGCGGCGTAGGGCAGCAGCCACTCGCGGTTGGCCTCCATGAACTCCTTGTAGTCGCGGCGTGCGGCCGTGCGGGCGCCGTGGCGCGCGAAGGCCTTGCGCAGCAGGTCGTTCTTCGTGCGGTTGACCCGTTCGTAGTCCACCTCGGGCAGGGCGTTCAGCTCGTCGCGCAGGCGGCGGTATTCGTCGTTCTCCTCGACGCCCGCCTCCGTCAGACGCAGGAACTGCGGATGCAGTGCGAAGGTCGAGTTGGCGTTGTAGGGATAGGAGTCCTCCCACGTGCCGGTCATCGTCGTGTCGTTGATCGGCAGCAGCTGCAGGATGCGCTGCCCCGTGGCCGCGGCCCAGTCGACCAGCAGCTTGAGGTCGGGAAACTCGCCGATGCCGAAGTCCTTGTCCGAGCGGAGCGAGAAGACCGGAATGGCCGTGCCGGCGCCGCGCCAGCGGCGTTCGGGAATCTGCGGGACGGTCGTGGCGTCGACGACGGCCTCGCCTTCGGCCGGCAGATCGGACCAGGTGCGGTTGGGGCCCTCTTCCCAGATGATCGGGGTGAGGGTCCGGCGGTCGGCGATCAGGTACTTGTACTCGAAGCGGCGCGTGACGGTCAGCGCGAGCGACCACTCGGGAAAGCGGGTGTCGTCCAGCGGCAGCACCTGTTTCCAGTCGCCCAGTTCGCGGCCGCTGCCGGCGATGGCCAGCACCTCGTCGGGGCGCAGCTGCGCCTGGGCCGTGCGGAGCAGGATGTTGCCGCGCCGTCCCTTCCGTGTTGCGGCCGCGTGGAGGCGTTCCGCCTCGCGGGAGAAGATGCCCCGCGAGAAGGCCGACGTGTGGAACGGTCTGTCGGCGGGGATGTCCTGCCAGCGGTCGCGGATGCGGAGCGTCGCCGGAGCCATGCCTTCGGGCAGCTGCAACGTGTGCGGCGCCCATTCGCGGCGGCGGCAGACACCCTCCGCTTCCACCTCGTAGAGGTACTCCAGCGGCTGCGACGCATCGGCCTTCGCAAGGGTCGCGCGCCAGATTCCGTTGTCGGCGTACTGCATTTCGAGGCGCCGGCGTCCGATGCGCAGCACCAGCTGCTCGCCCCATCGGGTACGGTATTCGATGCTGAAAACGATTTTCATAGGACAGGTATGTCGTTTTGATTCGATTCGGGTATTCGGGTAGCGGTATGCAAAATTAAAAAATCCGTCCGAATTCGCGGCATGCGCGGTGCGAAATTTTTGAACTGCACCGCAAAACGGCGCCAAAAAAACCGGACGGTGCAAACCGTCCGGTCCGTTGTGTCGTTTTCATGGGGAGCTTCCGCCGGGTTGCCCCCGTTGCGCGGTCCTCGTTGCACCGCCCTCGTTGCGCGGCTCCTGTTGTGCCGCATCCGCCGGGCTGGAGAGCATGCCGTTTCCGCCTCCCCTCTCCGTTGCGCCGCATCCGCCGGGCCGGGGAGCATGCCGGTTCCGCTTCCCCTCTCCGCTTCCCCTCTCCGTTGCGCCGCCCGGTTGCGTTGTTCCCGTTGTCGCCCCGTTGCGCGCCCCCGGTCGGGCTGGAGATCACGCCGCTTCCGTGCGCCATCCCTCCTCCATTGGGTTGCTCCCTTCGTGTTCCCCCCCCCTGTCGGGCCGCGGGGTTTATCGCATGGCGACCTGCGCCTGACCGATCAGCCGGCCCTCGGTGTAGAGCTCCATGCGGTAGGTGCCTCCCGCGAAGCCCGACGAGGTGAAGTAGATACCCACCTCGAGGTCCTGGTTCTGGTAGTCGACCTCACGCATGGCCGAGTAGGTGAGCCGCTCGCCTTCGTACTCGAACGACGGCATCGCCTCGGTGGTCAGCACGTAGCCGTCGGGCGAGATGATGCGCAGGTAGATGGCCTTGTTGCCGGGCATGGCCAGCTCGTTGGCCGAGAGGACGAAGTCCACGCGCAGGCGCGAGGCGTTCTTGATGCGCGACACGGCCTTCCCGCGGTCGTTGAGCGCTTCGAGCTGGATGTCGCGGGCGCGGAGCACCGAGCCGACCTTGACCTTGTTGTCCAGTTCGGCGGCCTTCTCTTCGGCCATCTCGGCGCGCAGGTTGGCCGAGGAGATCTCCTTGCGGTAGGAGACGTTTTCGCTGATGAGCTTCTGGTTGAGCGTATTGAGCGAGTCGATCTGCCGGATGTAGTCCTTCATGGCCGTGCGCAGCGTGCCCACCTCGCGTTCGTACTGCTTGATCTTGGCGAGGTTCCACGAGCGCTCCTTCTTCAGGCGCGTCATGAGCGAGTCGGCGCGCTCGCGCTCGACGGAGAGGCTGGCCGAGATCGAGTCGTTCGAGACCCGTAGGTTGTCGTAGTCGGCCATCAGGCGTCCCAGATCGTTCTGGATCGAGTCGCGGTCGGCCTGCAGCAGCTCGTTGTCGAGCATCTGCTGGCGATGGATGCTGAAGTAGAGGATCGACAGCGCCACCAGAATCACCGAGAGGATGATGATGACGATGCGGTATCCGCGGATGGACTTCTCCGCTTCGGGCTGCCTGCCGTAGTCGTCGTCCTCGAATTCCGAGGGGTCGTAACCCTGTCTGTTCTCTTCCATAAGGTTGTCGAATTTTCGCAAAGATAATCAAATTTTCATTTTATCAGGCTCTCGAGCGGATATTTGAGCCCCTTGTAGCCTGAAATGTAGGCCTGGATGCTGCCGATGCGTACCGGCGACTCGATGTAGAGCGGAATCTTGTTGCGGTCGTCCGAGATCCAGATCGTGAAGACCGTGCCGTCGGTGAAGGAGTACCCCTCGGTGGTGCCCAGCTGACACTCGAACTTCAGTGTCCGGAAGCGCCCCATGTTGCGGATGCGCTTCTCCTCGCGTCCGAGGTAGCGGTAGTGCAGGTGGCGGATCGTGTCCTGGAGGATCATCTGCAGCGTGGCGGGCTCGCCGATGCGGAAATCCCCGGCGTCGGCCGAGCGCAGCGTGAAGAAGAGCGCGATGGCGTCCATGCTCTCCGGAGTCAGCGTCATCTGCTTCTGCTGCTCGGGCTTCTGGCGGCTGCGCCAGCGCGTGTGGACCACCGAATCGGCCCAGTCATAGCGGTAGCTGCTGCGGAAGGTGTAGTCCCCTTCGCGGATGTCGCTCTCGAAGCGTCGGGGCCGCAGCGACACGGTGTCGACCCACACCGTGTAGATGTCCTCGATGTTGAAGAACCAGCGGTAGGTGGGCAGCGTGCGTCCCGCGCCGACGACCTTGTAAAAGGTCCCGTCGGCATCCTGCTCCTCGGTCGTGAGCACCTCGACGGCGCCGACCTCCGTGTTGGGGAACATCTTGGCCTTGTAGCTGACGCGGTAGAGCAGCTTCTCGCCCGGATGGTAGAGCTGCGCGGCGAGCGGCAGGCCGGCCGCGAGCAGGAGTATGGTGAGCAAAAGTCGTTTCATGGGGTGAGGGTCTTGTATTTTTAACGGGTTGTCAGTCGGAAATATTACGAGATGCGGGAAAAATCGAGCTCTTCGCGGCCCGAATAGCGGCGGCGCAGCTCGCGCAGCCCCTCGTGTGCGGGTTGTGCGAGGGCGGGGTCCGCGGCGAGAATCGCGGCGGCGGCTTCGCGCGTCAGGGTGAGCACCTGCACGTCGGCCGTCGGATTGGCGATCTTCAGATCAAACGCCATGCCGCTCTGCAGCGTGCCGTTGATGTCGCCCGCGCCCCGCAGCTTGAGGTCGAGCTCCGCGAGGCGGAAACCGTCGTTCGTCTCGCACATCGCCTCCAGACGGGCGCGCGATTCGCGCGAGAGCTTCTCGCCGGACATGAGGATGCAGTAGGACTGGGCCGCGCCGCGCCCTACGCGGCCGCGCAGCTGGTGCAGCTGCGAGAGGCCGAAGCGCTCGGCCGACTCGATGACCATGACCGTGGCGTTCGGCACGTCGACGCCCACCTCGATGACCGACGTGGCGACGAGAATCTGCGCCTCGCCCTCCTTGAACTGGCGCATCGACTCCTCCTTGTCGGCGGGCTTCATTCTGCCGTGGCAGATGGCCGTGACGTAATCGGGCAGCGGGAAGTCGCGCGAGATGGCCTCGTAGCCGTCCGTGAGGTCCTTGTAGTCCATTGCCTCGGACTCCTTGATGAGCGGGTAGACGACGTAGACCTGGCGGCCCTGGGCGATCTGCTGCCGCATGAAGCCGAAGAGCTTGAGCCGTGCGGCGTCGGTGTAGTGGTAGGTCCTGATCGGACGGCGGCCCGGGGGCAGTTCGTCGATGACCGAGACGTCGAGGTCGCCGTAGAGGGTCATGGCGAGCGTGCGGGGGATCGGTGTGGCGGTCATCACGAGGATGTGGGGCGGCTGCTCGTTCTTGGTCCAGAGGCGGGCGCGCTGCTCGACGCCGAAGCGGTGCTGCTCGTCGATGACCACGAAGCCGAGGTTCGCGAAGCGCACGCGCTCCTCGATCAGCGCGTGGGTGCCGATGAGGATGTGGACCTCGCCCGAGGCGATCCCTTCGAGCGCTTCGCGGCGCTCGCGCGCCTTCGAGGCGCCGGTCAGGATGGCCACGCGCACCGGCATGCCGTCGAGCAGGCGGCTGATGGTGGCGAAGTGCTGGCGGGCGAGGATCTCCGTCGGGGCCATCATGCAGGCCTGAAACCCGTTGTCGACGGCCAGCAGCATCGACATCAGCGCCACGAGGGTCTTGCCGCTGCCGACGTCGCCCTGCAGCAGGCGGTTCATCTGGTACCCCGTAGCGGTGTCCTGCCGGATTTCGCGGATCACGCGCTTCTGCGCCCCGGTCAGGGGGAAGGGGAGCTTCTCGTTGTAGAAGGTGTTGAAGGCGTCGCCGACGCGCGTGAAGCGGAACCCGTCGGCCTTCGCCAGGCGGGCCGTGCGGCGCGACTGCACGTTGAGCTGCACGCCGAGCAGCTCGTCGAACTTCAGCCGGTACTGCGCCTGCCGCAGCAGCTCGGGCGACTGCGGGAAGTGGATGTTGTAGTAGGCGTCGTGGCGCGCGATGAGCCCGTAGCGGGTGCGCATCTCCTCGGGCAGCGGGTCGGGTATATGCCCGCGGACCAGCGCCCAGGCGTTGCAGACGATCTGGTACATGCCCTTCGTGCCGAACATCGTCGAGATGCGCTCGGTCGAGGGGTAGATGCCCTGCATGCCGCTCTCGGCGCGGCGCGAGAGGTGCTGCTCCATGGTCTCCAGCTCGGGGTGGGCCATCGAGAGCTGGCCGCGGTAGAACGACGGACGTCCGAAGACGAGGTATTCGCGCCCGACCTCGACGCGCTTCTCGATCCACTTGATGCCCTGGAACCACACGAGCTCGGCCTGCCCCGTCGCATCCTGCACGAAGACCGTGAAGCGGCGCTTGCGCCCCGTCCCGGCGTAGGCCGTGCCGGTCACGCGGACGCGCAGCTGCACGAGCGTGGGCGCCTCGTCCGTGATTTCGGCGATGCGGTAGACGCGCGTGCGGTCGATGTAGCGGAACGGAAAGTGGTCGAGCAGGTCGCCCACGGTGCGGATGCCCAGCTCCTTGTCCAGAAGCCGGGCACGCGCCTCGCCGACGCCCGCCACGTACTTGATGTCGCTCTTGAGGTTATCCACAGAGCAAATATACGAAAAAACGGGCAATCCGTATCACCGGCTCCCTATTGCTCTTCTTCTGTCTTTGCCGGAAGCGACGCATCGACGCCCGAACGGGCGAACGCTCCCCGGTTCCAGCTGCCCGAAGTCTCGCCCGTGCGGTCCTCCTCCGTAAATTCGACCGGAAGCTCCTGCGAGGCGAATTCCCCGCCGTTTTCCGCTCCGTCGACGTCGGTGAAGCGGAGCAGGACGCGGTTCGGGATGGTCTGTCCCGAGAGTCGGTAGCTGCCGTCCGATGCGGTTGCGGTCCGGTTGCCCGGGTCGTCCGTCGTGACCTCGATGCCCGGGATCGGGCTGCCCTCCCCGTCGGTTACGGTGCCCTGAAGTTCAAAGTCGATCAGCGGGGTGCCGTACATGCAGACGGTGCCCTTGTCTTCATTCTCGCAGGCGGTCGTGAAGCCGAGCGCCGAGAGCAGGAACAGCATGAATCTGCGTTTCATAAGGGTCGGATTTTTGGGTGGTTGCGTGTGTAAATATACCGAAAAATCATCCGGTTTGCAACTTTTTCGCGGAATTCGGGCTATCTTTGCGGTACGGAGCCCGGGTGGGCTCCGAAACCCGGAGACGACATGACAGACCTGACGAAATTCCAGCGGCGTCCGACGTGCGAGGTGCGCATCGGATGCGTGCGCATCGGCGCGGGAAACCCCGTGGCCGTGCAGTCGATGACCAATACCGACACGAACGATACGGCGGCGAGCGTCGCGCAGATCGAGCGCATCGACCGCGCGGGCGGCCCGATCGTGCGCCTCACGGCGCAGGGGCGCCGCGAGGGCGAGAATCTTGCCAACATCGTGCGGCAGCTGCGCAGCGACGGTTTCCGCACGGCCATCGTGGCCGACATCCACTTCGTTCCGGAGGTTGCGGCCATCGCGGCGAAGTACGTCGACAAGGTGCGCATCAACCCGGGCAACTACCGCACGGAGCACGGCGAGCTGGAGGCCCTCATCGAGCAGTGCCGCGAGCGCGGCGTGGCGCTGCGCATCGGCGTCAACCACGGGTCGCTCGCCCGGCGGGTCTTCGACCGCTACGGCGACACGCCCGAAGGGATGGTCGTCTCGGCCATGGAGTTCCTGCGGGTCTGCCGCGAGCGGGCGTTCGACCAGGTGGTCGTCTCGATGAAGTCGAGCAACACGCGCGTGATGGTCTCGGCCTACCGGCAGCTCGTCGCGGCGATGGAGGCCGAGGGGATGAACTACCCGATCCACCTCGGGGTCACCGAGGCCGGAAACGGCCTCGAGGGGCGCATCAAGAGCGCCGTGGGCATCGGGGCGCTGCTCTGCGACGGCATCGGTGACACGATCCGCGTCTCGCTGACCGAGGCGCCCGAAAACGAGATCCCCGTCGCGCGGCTGCTCGTCGAGCACTTCGCCGACCGCCCGGGCGTGTTCCCCGTGCGGCATCCCGAGCGCTACTCGCCCTACGTCTTCCGCCGCCGCTCGCAGGTTGCCGTGCCCGTCACGCACGACGAGCCGCACGAGGGCTTCCGCGTCATCGAGGCCCTCTCGGGCAACCCGACGGCCGAACTGCGGGCCGCGATCCTGAACCTCGACCGGGCGGACGAGCCCGTCGTCGTGAAGCGCCGCTACGAGGAGGCGTCGCTCGAGCGGCTGGCCGTGAAGGCGGCCGCCGACCTGGGGGTGCTCTTCCTCGACGGACTGGCCGACGGCATCTGGATCGACGCCCCGGGCCACGACGCCGCGGCGATCCGCGACGTGGAGCTGATGATCCTCCAGGCGGCGCGCGTGCGCTTCTCGCACACCGAATACATCGCCTGCCCGTCGTGCGGCCGCACACTCTACGACATCGAGCGGACCTTGGCGGCGATCAAGTCCCGCACGTCGCACCTGAAGAACCTGAAGATCGGCGTCATGGGCTGCATCGTCAACGGCCCGGGCGAGATGGCCGATGCCGACTACGGCTACGTGGGGGCGGGCCCAGGACGCATCACCCTCTACAAGGGACGCGAGGTCGTCGCGCGCAACATCCCGCAGGAGGAGGCGCTCGACCGCCTCGTCGAACTGATCCGCGCCCACGGCGACTGGGTCGATCCCGAAGTCTGATCCGCGCCGGCCATGACAATCCTTCCCGCCGCCTACCTCCCCTCGGTCGCCTACTTCGCGGAGCTGCTCCGCGGCAACTGCATCATCGACCTCGGCGAGCACTTCATCAAGCGCTCGGAGCGCAACCGCGCGCGGATCCTGGCTACCGACGGCGTCATGGAGCTCACCGTGCAGGTGAGCCATGTCGACCGGCCCCGCCAGCCGATGCGCGACATGCGCCTCGACTATTCCAAACGCTGGCAGCACCAGCACTGGGGCGCCCTTGTGTCCTCCTACAGGGGGTCACCCTACTTCGATTTCTATGCCGGGCGGTTCGAGCCCTTCTACCGCGGGCGGTGGGAGTTTCTCTGCGACTACGACCTGCAGCTCACCGAGCTGCTGTGCTCGCTGGCGGGCATCGCGATGCCTGCCGTATCGGAGCGCTACATCGAGGCGGCGCCCGGCGACCGCGACCTGCGGCCCAAACGCAAGGAGGGCCCGGCGTTCGTCGCCGAGCCCTACGTGCAGGTCTTTTCCGACCGCCTGCCCTTTCAGCCTAATTTGTCTTTTGCAGACCTTTTATTTGCAGAGGGGCCTGCATCCATCGCGGTTTTAGAACGTTGCCGATACGGAGCGTGACGCTGTCCGCAAGCCCGCCGGCATATACCCGCACCGGAACGCTCCCTGTGACCGAAATGCTGTCCGAGCGGTACTGGCACGGCGCATACTCCGTCATGGCGACCGTATCCCGCCCGACGACGAGCGTGGGCAGCCCCGCCGACGAGTAGACGCGGAAGGCCTGCCGCGTCTGGTCGCGCAGGCGCCGCCGCTTGTCGACCAGGTGGAGCGTCGGCTCCCGTCTGTTCCACATCGCCCGGTAGAGGTAGTAGGCATCCTTGCACGTGCGGCGGTCGATGGTCACGAGCCCCTCGCCGTTGATGCCGTAGGGGCGGCGCGCCGAGCCGTAATCGAACAGCGTGGCGATCCACGTGCCCCAGAAGAGCGAATCGTTCTGCAGGTTGCGGGCATACTCCTCGTGGAAGCGCGTCTGGTTCTCCTCGGGCATCCAGTTCTCGCGCGGCGCCGCGTGGGCCGTGTAGCTTCTGTGGCCGATGAACCCGCTGCCGCCGTAGGCGACGCCCGAGCGCAGGTGCGACCAGTTCTTCTGCAGCAGGTCGCGCCAGACCTTCACGTCGTCGGTTGAGCCGCGCTCCCAGCCTACGCTCTGCCGCCAGACGATCAGGTCGGTGATGAAGTTGATCTCGCCGTCCTGGTCGCTGCACGCCACCGTCGGCCGCGAGGGGTCCATCGCGCGGGCCGTGTCGTGGAGCCTCCGCACGTAGGGCACGGCGCTGTCGCCGCGGTTCCAGAGCCTCGAGAAGAGTCCCCACATCACCACCGAAGGGTGGTTCATGTGCTGGGCGATGATCTCCTGCAGCTGCTGCAGTCCGTTCTGCTCGAACTGCGGCGTGGCGTAGTAGGCCACATCCCCGAGGAAGGGGGCGCGGTGCAGCGGCAGGTCGATCCAGACGAGCAGGCCGAGTTCGTCGCAGCGGTCGTACAGATACCCGGCATGGGGCATGACGGCCGACCGCAGGGCGTTGGCCCCGAGGTCGAGCAGGCGGGCCAGGTCGGCGTCGCAGTCCTGCCGCGTGAGCAGTCCGCCCGCAACGGTGTTGTCGTGGTAGAGGTCGACGCCGTGCACGGGCGTGCGCACGCCGTTGATTGCGAGGCCCCCGCCGGGGGTGACGGCGATCGAGCGTAATCCCGTGCGGACGGCGACGCTGTCGGTCGTCTGCTCCTCGCCGAGCGAGACCGACACGGTGTAGAGCGACGGCGAATCGGGGCTCCACAGCGCCGGGTGCTCGATGGCAAAGGGGATGAAGAGGGGCTTGCCGTCGAGCCGCACGCGCTGCCGTTTCGAGAAGACGGACTCCCCGTCGGGGGCCGTGATGCCGAGCGTCAGCGTGCAGCTGCTCTCGCCCTTCGAGGTGAGGTGCACCTCCACCTGCCCCTCGGCGCGGTCGCCGTTCACGACGGAGGGGTGCACGAGCACCCCTTCCGATCCGTAATAGAGGGGCGAGACGGCCGTGCGGTCGGTGACGATGAGCTCCGCCGGGCGGAAGATGCCGCCGTAGAGGTTCATGTCCGTCGACGTGGGCAGCACGTCGTTGCGGTAGCTGTTGCTCACGACCATGCGCAGGGCGTTGTCGGTGCCGAAGCGCACCTTGTCCGTGATCTCGAACGTGAAGGCCGTGCCGGCGCCGCAGTGCGTCCCGGCGTGTGAGCCGTTGACGAACAGGTCGGCGACCGTCTGCACGCCGTAGAAGCGGACGAAGAGGCGGCGCGAGGCCCATTCCACCGGGATGTAGATGTCGTTCTGGTAGTTTCCCGTGGTTTCGAGCAGCGATCCTTCGGCGAGCGGGTCGGTGTCCCAGGTGTGGGGCAGGGTGACGTGGCGGGCGTTGTCGCTGGTGTTTTCCGATTTGAAGAAGAACCGCCACCCCTCGTTCAGGGGGATGACCTCGCGCGCGGCGGCCATCGAGCTTGCGGCCGCGAGCAGCAGAAGCAGCATGTATCGTTTCATGGCAGGGCGGATGGATATGTAGCACCAGGGGCAAAGATAGCGCAAAGCGTGCGGAACGCAAAATTTTTGTGCCGCCATCTCCCCGTCTGAACACAAAAAGGGAGGAGACCGTTTCCGATCTCCTCCCCAGCACGCAGGGTGTCATTCAGATGTTAGCCTATTCCCACCTTCCCTGCGGGATGTTGCCGTCTATTTGGTCTTGATCTGAACCGTGACGGGTGCGAACTCGACACCGAAGTTGTTGGTGTAGGTTACCTTGACCTCGATCGTCTGCGATACGGGCTTCAGGCTGCTGTCTTCGCCCGTGTAGGTGATGACGCCGGTCTCTTCGTCGAATGCGAAGTTCACGTTGCTGAACGTCGTCTCGTACTTCACCTCACCGCCCAGGGCCTTGGCGAGGTTTGCGTGCAGACCGTCCTCTGTCGAGGCGTCGAAGACGTTGGTGTTCGCTGCGGGATCGCCGCTCTGGTAGGTCGAGTTGAGCGTCAGCAGCTGGGCTACCTTGAACGATGCGTCCTGCGAAAGTTCGAACTCGTTGCCCTTGGTTGCCACCGTGATCTTGTCGTCGGCATACGGGCTGTCGATGGCCACGGTGAAGGTTACGCGCGAATCCTTGACCTCCTCATTGCTGTTCGTGAATACGAGGTAGGCGTCTACCTTGAGTTCCAGAGCGCCCCAGTCGTTCCAGATCAGCTTGTTGTCGGCGTCGATCTCCGGAACGATCTGACCCTTCTCCGTCATCTCATCGAGCTTGTCGCCCTGCAGCTCCTTGTTGATCTCGTAGACAACCTTCACACCCGGGAGAGCCTGCTCACCCTCGCCAACCTGATAGGTGTAGGCGTTGCCCAGCGGCTGTGCGACCACGTCGTAGCGCGAACCGTCTGCGTTGAACTCGGCAATGGCGTTGACGCGGCCGTTCGTTACGAAGAGCGGGTTGGGCGTCAGCGTGGCGTGAGCCTCGGTCAGCGTGATTTCGGCCGGGAAGACGATCTCCAAACCGCTCTTGTCGGCGAGCGTCAGGGTCGAATAGTAGGGCGTGTCGAACTTGTACTCCGCGGGGAAGGTGACGGTGATGTCATTGCCTGCTACGGAGAGCGTGGCCTCGTCTTCGCCCGTTGTGGCCGTCATGGCTGCTACGACTCCGAGGAAGGCTTCCTTGCTGCCGAATGCCTCCTTGTAGTTGTCGTTCCAGAGAGCCTCGGCGAAGTTCTCGACTACGGTGTAGGTCGGCGTGCCGATATACATCACCTCCTTGCTGATTTCGTAGCTGATCTCCGGAGCACCGGATGCCGTTACGGGGATCGTGATCGTCGTCGTGGTCTTGTCGCTGTGTACAAACTTGGCGTATCCGGTGTAGCTGCCAGTCTCGGCGAAGGTCATTCCGATGACCGCCGGCTTGACGAGCTGTACGTCGGTCTCGGCCGTCGGATTGGAGGTCAGTGATACAAGTACGCAAGCGTTCTTTACATAGTTACCGTTTGCATCGGCAACGTAGCTGATCCAGCAGCCGGGTGTGACAAATCCGTTGAATTCATCGATTGAAGATGCCGGGATGAACTGTCCTCCTTGTGATTTCATCTCGTTGTAGTGCTCAACCGAGACATATGTATTCAAATCCAATGCTTCTTCGCTCTCGTATACGCCGTTGTATCCGGAGTGGGTTGCTGTCGCCTTCGAGTAGTTCCATGCGATTGTGGTTTGCGGAACACTGGTCTCCACACCGTTGGATACGACCGTTACCTTGTGCTGGGCCTCGCCGATCTCCAGGGACTTTTTGCCGAGAGCTACCGTGAAGGTTACCTTGCTCGATGTGATCACGTCACCGATCAATTTGGTGTCGGGAGTCGGCAGGTTCGCTTCGTCGATCTGCACCGACGCGGCCGTTACCTTGTAACTGTTTTCGGTTTCGTTAGCCGAGTTGATCGTGGCCTTTTTGTCGAATTCGCTGCGGCTGATCTTCAGCACGTCGCCCCACATCTCCGACAGCGACATGTACTTCTTGCCGTCGAAGTAGTAGACATCGAAGCCCTCGAGGAAGTTGACTACCGAATAGTCGTTGTACTTGAGGCTGCTGCTGTACAGGCCATTCGACAGGCCGGCAACGAGTTTCCCTTCGCCATCGACCTTGACAATCCGCAGGTTGTCGTTGATGCGTGTAGCCCATCCGGTGGGGTACAGGCCGAGGAACGACGTGGTGTAGTCGATGCCCGTGTGCGTGGTCTGCTCGCCCTCCGAGCCGGTCGTGACACCTGCAATCTTGACGTTCAGCGCGATGGCAAGCGTCTCGTCGTTCTCCGAACCGAACTTGTAGTCGGTCGTGGCCTTGACGGTGAACTCACCCTCGTTCTGCTCGCTTGCGGTGACGCTCTCCACCGTGAAGGCGGGGCTGTTCGTGCTGCTCATCGAAACCTTGCGCGTGATGATCGAAACGGTCGCCTTCTTCACATCCGCAATCTTCTTGGCCAGCGATGCGGGCGATACGCGGAAGGTCATCTCGAGCGTCTGGTTGCCGAGGTATTCCCGGCTGTCGTCGTCGAAGATAATGTAGGGCGCGGGCGTTACGGGGATGCGGTTCGAGGTCTCGGCCAGCGACGAGGGAACATAAACCAGCGACTGGATGCGATTCTCCAGCGCAAACAGACGCTCGCTGAACTCGTTCATGAGTTCGCTCATTTTTTTCTGGTTGCCGTCTACCAGAATCTGCAGCTCGTTGGCGTCAATCTGCGTCTGGTTGGCCTGGATAAAGGCGATCAGGGCGGCGGCGTAGTCGCTCTGCTCGTTCTGCATCTCGGCAATAAGTTTGGCCAGCGTCTCGTTGTAGGTGGCATAGCCGTTCAGAGCAGCGTTGGTGATGTAGCCGTTGTTCGTCAGGTAGGCGGCGATGGCCTCGTTCAGGCTGTCGCCCAGCCAGGGCTTGCTCTCGAGCAGCTCATTGATCTGCGTGTCGATCAGGTCGTTGACATCGCTCTCGGTCAGAACCTCGATTCCCTCCAAGGCTTCGACGCGCTCGGCCAGCGCAGCCAGCGCCTCGGCATCGGCAGCCGAACCCTCAAGAGCGGTCAGGCGCTCCTTGAGCTCCTGTATGTCGCCCGAGAAATCCACGGCGGGCAGCTCGCCGACCGTACCCTCGAGTTCCGTGAGCTTGTCGTTGATCTCCTTAAGCTCGGCATTGTAGTCCTCCTCAATGCCCTCGATGAGCGCCTCCAGCTCGCTGACGGCACCCTTCGTGGCCAGTTCGTTGCGGAGCGTCTCCTCCGACGACTGGATTGCGCCGTTGACGTAGTCCTTCAGCTCCTGCGACAGCTCGTTGAGCTTGGCCTGCACGTCGCCGATGGCCTCCAGCTTCTGATCGATCGAGGCGACGTCGGTCTTCACGCCATCGAGTTCGCTGCGCAGGGCGGCTACCTCCTCGTTCAGGGCATCGAGGCTCGGAATCGCGTTCCGGACGCTCTCGATCTGCTCGTCAAGGTCGGCAACCGTCACGTACAGCTCGTCGAGGCGGTTGTTGATTTTGTCGATGTCGTCGTCGTAATTCTTACAACCGACACCGGCAAGCATGATTCCCGAAAGAACCAATGCCAGGAAATTCCTTAATAAGTTGTGTTTCATAGATAAATAATTTGGATGATAGAAGTGTTTGTATGCAGTTATTATCAATGTGTTAGCGCCTTGTCAGTTATTTGTTAGTATCATATATGATACGCGCATTGCAAAGATATATATAAAAATTTGCGTAACAAACTTTTTCGGCAATTTTTTTGAAATGGGAATGGATTATCGTGAGGAGGTCGCGTATATCTCGCGGCGTATCAAAGAATTACGGCTGGAAAACAAATTGACTGTACAGGAACTTGCCTACCGTTGCGACATGGAGCGGTCGAATCTGAGCCGCATCGAGGCCGGGCGGACGAATCTGACGCTGAAGACGCTTTGCACGATCTGCAATGCCCTGAACGTCACCTTGCGCGACGTGATTCGTTGAGGATACCGTCCTCCTCATATATTAAGGTATGCGGCGGCTGCCGGGCCGGAGCGTGTTGTTCCGGTCGGGATGCTGCGGGTGGGACCTTGTCGCTTTTCGGTAAATTTTCGTATCTTTACCGGACAAACTGAAACGATAGGCTTTTGAATACGATCGATCTGATAGTCTGCCTGGTACTCCTCGTCGCCGTGTGGTGCGGCTTCCGGCGGGGAGTTATCCTCCAGGTCTGCTCGCTGGCGGGCATCGTGCTCGGCATCTGGCTCGCGGCCCGCTACGGCGCCGAGGTCGGCGCGCTGCTGCACCTCGAGGAGCGCTTTGCCGCCGCGGGCGGCTTCGTCACGGTGCTCGTCGTCGTGATCCTCGCCGTCGCGCTGCTCGGGCGGCTGCTGCGCAAGCTCTTCCATTTCGCCGGGTTTGGCGTCCCGGACGTCGTGCTGGGCATCGTCGTCTCGGTCGCCAAGTACCTGCTGGTGTTGAGCGTGCTCTTCTCGGTGTTCGATACCCTGAATGCCGACTACTCGCTTGTCGGGCGCCGGACGATCGACCGCTCGAAGAGCTACGGGCCCGTGCTGCGGATTTCGCAGTGGCTGCTGCCCCGCCTCCGGCAGGCCGGGACGGAGGTCTCGCTGCCCGAGCTGCCGCGCCTCGAGGAGCTGGTGCCGGGGGCGGACTCCGCCGGATCGGACGCGAAACAGGAACCGGACGCAGCGGCGCCGGTTGCGAAAAACAGTTGAGCGATGGAGCGGAATTTTACGGGAACGGTGGTCCGTGCGACCGGCAGCTGGTACGACGTCCTGCGCGACGGCGAACCGGTGCGCTGCCGCATCCGGGGCCGCCTGCGCCTGAAGGGGGTGCGGTCGACCAATCCGGTGGTCGTGGGCGACGAGGTGCGCTGCGAGGAGGATGAGAACGGCGACCTCGTCATCGTGGACATCGTGCCGCGGCGCAACTATGTCATCCGCCGGGCGTCGAACCTCTCGAAGGAGTCGCACATCATCGCGGCGAACATCGACCGCGCGCTGCTCATGGTGACGCTGCGCCAGCCCGAGACGCCGCCCGAGTTCGTCGACCGCTTCCTCGTGACGTGCGAGGCCTACAAGATCCCGGTCGTGATCCTGCTCTCGAAGATCGACCTGCAGGACGCGGAGGCCGTTGCGGCGTTCCGCGCCGTTTACGAAGGGGCGGGTTACGAGGTGCTGGAGGTCTCGGCGACCGATGGCACGGGGGTGGAGCGCGTCCGGGAGCTGCTGGCGGGGTGCCGCACGCTCGTCTCGGGCAACTCGGGCGTGGGCAAGTCGACGCTCATCCGGACAATCGACCCGACGCTCGACATCCGCACGGGCGAAATCTCCGAGAGCCATCACAAGGGGCGCCACACGACGACCTTCTCGACGATGTATCCGCTGGCCGGCGGCGGGGCGGTGATCGACACGCCCGGCATCAAGGGCTTCGGGCTGATCGACATCGACGATGCCGAGCTGTGGCACTACTTCCCCGAGATGATGCGCACGGCGCCCGGATGCCGCTTCTACAACTGCACGCACACGCACGAACCGGGCTGCGCCGTCATCGAGGCGGTGCGGAGCGGCGACATCTCGCTGGCCCGCTACGAAAGTTACCTGAAAATCCTCGACGAAGATGACAAATACCGCAAATAGGGAGCCGGCGTGGTATGCCGAGCGCATCGCCTGCCTTCGGGAGTTCATGACCGCAGAGCGCTACGACCTCTTTCGCCGCACGGTGGCAAACCGCACGCGCTATATGACCGTGCTGGCCGAGAACATGTACCACGGGCAGAACGCCGCGGCGCTGATCCGCCACTGCGAGGCCTTCGGCGTGCAGCGCCTGCACACCGTCGAGGCGCTCTGCCGCTTCGAGCCCAATGCGGCCATCGCGCGCGGCACGGACCAGTGGGTCGATGTCGTGCGGCACCCCTCGACGGCCGATGCCCTGGCGGCGCTGAAGTCCGAAGGGTACCGCATCGTGGCGACGACGCCCCACCGCGGGGACCATACGCCCGAGACGTTCGACGTGGCGGCAGGCCCCTTCGCCCTGGTCTTCGGTACGGAGCACGCGGGCATCTCGGACGAGGTGATCGCCGCGGCCGACGAGTTTCTGCGCATCCCGATGTGCGGCATGGTCGAGAGCCTCAATGTCTCGGCTTCGGCCGCGATCCTCATCTACATGCTCTCCGAGCGGGTGCGGCTGACCGTTCCCGGCTGGCGGATGGACGACGACGCACAGGCCGAGGTGCTCTACCGCTGGATGACGACGAGCGTGCGCGACGCGGCGGCGATTCTCGAAAAACGATTTCCGGAGAAATAATCAACCGATATGAATACGATTCTGCGCAAACAGTTTCTCAGCCATGTGGCCCAGACGTCGCCCTCGCCGATGCTCGTCGAGGTGGCGCGCGCCGAGGGCTCGTTCTTCTATACGCCCGAGGGCAAACGCTATTACGACCTGGTGGCCGGCGTCTCGGTGAGCAACGTCGGCCATGCGAACCCGGCCGTCGTGCGCGCCGTGCAGGAGCAGGCCGCCCGCTACATGCACGTGATGGTCTACGGCGAACTGGTCGAGTCGCCGCAGGTGGAGTATGCCGCGCGCATCGCGTCGCTGCTGCCCGGGGCGCTCGAAAGCGTCTACTTCGTCAACTCGGGCGCCGAGGCGGTCGAGGGGGCGTTGAAGCTGGCCAAACGCTTCACGGGACGCACCGAGATGATCTCCATGCGGCGGGCCTACCACGGTTCGACGCACGGCGCGATGAGCATGATGGGGGCGCCCGAGGGCGAGGAGTGGAAGGAGCCCTTCCGCCCGCTGCTGCCCGACGTGCAGGCCATCGAGTTCAACGACTTCGGAGCCCTGCAGCGCATCACCCGCCGCACGGCCTGCGTCGTGGTCGAACCCGTGCAGGGCGAAGCGGGCGTACGGCCCCCGGTTCCCGGATGGCTCGAAGCCCTGCGGCGACGCTGCGACGAGGTGGGTGCGCTGCTCGTCTTCGACGAAATTCAAACCGGGATGGGACGCACGGGCGAAATGTTCGCCATGTGCAAGTACGGCGTCACACCCGACATCGTCTGCCTGGCCAAGGCCTTCGGCGGGGGCATGCCCCTCGGGGCCTTTGTCTCGCGGCACGAGATCATGGATACGCTGCAGCACGACCCGGTGCTGGGGCACATCACCACCTTCGGCGGCCATCCGGTCTGCTGCGCCGCGGGGCTTGCGGCGCTGAACTACCTGCTCGAAAACCGCATCGTCGAGGGCGTCGAGGCGAAGGGCGCCCTCTACGAGGAGCTGCTCGTGGACCATCCCGCCGTGCGGGAGATCCGACGTTCGGGGCTGCTGCTGGCCGTCGAGCTGGGCGACTCGGCGAAGCTCTACCGGATCATGGAGCTCTTCAAGCAGGCGGGCATCTTGAGCGACTGGTTCCTCTACTGCGACACGGCCTTCCGCATCTCGCCGCCGCTGACCATCTCCGAAGAGGAGGTGCGCGAAAGCGCGGCGCTCATCCGCGAATGCCTCGACCGGCTGTAACGGGCCGGTGCGGACGACCGTGCAAAATATCTATCCGTAAAAAAAAACCGTCGGAGCGACTCCGACGGTTTTTTTGTTTTTCTGCCGATCCCGGACGGGCCTACGCCTCCCCGGCAAAGGCCTTCAGGCGGGCGATCTCCTCGGCCCAGCGGCTCTCGTCGGGCGTTTCGAGAATCAGCGGAATGCCGTCGAAGCGCGCATCGCGCGCGATATAGCGGAAACACTCCAGACCGATCATTCCGTCGCCCAGCGGCGTGTGGCGGTCGACGCGGCTGCCGAGAATCTTCAGCGCATCGTTCAGGTGCATGCCCTTCAGGTAGCGGAAGCCCACGACGCGCTCCAGCTCGGCGAAGGTCTTCTCGCACGCCTCAGCCGTGCGCAGGTCGTAGCCCGCGGCAAAGGCGTGGCAGGTGTCGATGCAGACCCCCACGCGCGACTTGTCCTCCACGCGGTCGATCAGGTAGGCGAGGTGCTCGAAGCGGAAGCCGAGGTTCGAGCCCTGCCCCGCGGTGTTCTCGATGACGGCCGTCACGCCGTGCGTGGCTTCGAGCGCGAGGTTGATCGACGCGGCGATGCGGTCGAGGCTCTCCTCCTCGGTGATCTGCTTCAGGTGGCTCCCGGGGTGGAAGTTCAGCCGGTCGAGCCCCAGCTGCTCGCAGCGCTTCATCTCCTCGATGAAGGCCTCGCGCGACTTGGCCAGCCCCTCGGAGTCGGGGTGCCCGAGGTTGATCAGGTACGAGTCGTGCGGCAGGATCTGCGCCGGCGTGTAGCCATACTCGTCGCAGGCGCGGCGGAAGGCGTCGATCTCGGCGGCCGTGAGGGGTTTGGCGACCCACTGCCGCTGGTTCTTCGTGAAGAGCGCGAAGGCCGTGGCTCCGATTTTGTGTGCGTTGGCGGGGGCGTTCTCCGTGCCGCCCGCGGCGCTGACGTGTGCTCCGAAATACTTCATAGGGGTGAAAGCGGATTTATCTTCGGACAAAGTTAACGATTTTGTAAATAAATTCATAAATTTGTGGCTGCCGTGATTCATCGTCAATCGTAAACTCTTCGCAATGAAACGATTTTATGCGCTCCTCGTCCTGATCTCCGCCCTGGCGGCCACGCTGCCCGCCGCCGCGCAGATCTCCATCGACGAGGTCGAGGCGCCGCAGGAGAGCATCCACTTCCGCGACCGGATGAAATCCACGCCGGTCGATGTCGACTACTTCAGCCTGGCCCGCTACCGGGCCGAGCGGGCCGCCATCCGCCGCGAGCGCAACTACCTCGAGATCGGCGGCGGGCTCCAGGGTTCGCTCTCTTCGCACAACGATCCGTGGATCAAGGTTTCGGGCGGTGACAATGCCATTGCGCTGATGGCGACCTTCAACCTGCGGCACGTCTTCACGAAGAACCTCTTTTCGGTCGAGACCAAGGTCAGCGCCTCGTTCGGCTACAACCGCATGAAGGTCGAGACCACGACGACCGACGACGAGGGCAAGACACACACCGAGAGCAACGGCGTGTGGTTCAAGAACCAGGACGAGTTCGTCATTTCGGTGGCCCCGTCGTTCAAGATGTCGAAGAACTGGTCCTACGGTTCGATCATCAACTTCCGCAGCCAGTTCGTCAATGGCTACATCTCGCGCACGCAGCAGACCGAGACCGACCGCAAGAGTTCGTTCATGGCGCCGGGTTATCTCGACGCGTCGTTCGGTATCACCTACAAGTGCCCGAACCAGAAGCTGCCGCTGTCGGTCAACCTCTCGCCGATCGCCCTGAGCGCCGTCTTCGTCGAGGACCGCCTCGTGCGCGAGAATGTCTGGGACAGCAAACCCGGCTGGCAGGCCTACGGCCTGGCGTCGGAGAATGAGACCTCGAAATACGAGGGCGGCTCCTCCATACAGGTCGACTTCGACCGCTCGTTCGGCAAGAACGGGTTCCTGCGCTACCGCACGAGCCTCTACTCGTTCCTCGGCTGGATCACGAACATCGGGCTGAAAAACAAGGTCAGCGACTACTCGGAGTACAAGAAGCAGCTCGACGCCTACAACAACTGGACGGCCGATTCCGGCACGGAGCGTCCCCCGAAGCCGAATCTTCCGGTGCACCCGACGGTCCGCTGGTCGAATACGATCGACATCAAGGCAACAAAATACATCTCGACGACGTTGAGTTTCGAGCTCTACTACAATCGGGCGCAGAACGTCGACGTGCAGACCCGCACGCTGCTCAGCGTCGGGCTTTCGTATACCTTCAAGAACAAGTGATGTACAGAAATTCCAAACACACGGTACTTTTTCCCCTGCTGCTGGCCGCTGGCGTAGTCGCCGGCCTGCTGCTGGGGCAGTATCTGGGCCGCAACAGCACGACGTCGCAGCTCAAGAGCATGATCAGCCGTCTGACGCTGCCGACGAACAAACTGACCTATACGCTTTCGCTCATCGAGAACCAGTACGTCGACTCCGTGTCGATGGACTCGCTCGCCGAGCATGTCATTCCGCTGCTGGTCAAGGAGCTTGACCCCCATTCGGTCTATATCCCCGCCTCGGAGATGCAGGCGCTGAACGAACCCCTCGAAGGGGAGTTCGACGGCATCGGCGTGGTCTTCAACATGGCCACCGATACGGTCATCGTGCTCAACGTCATCCCGCAGGGGCCGAGCGACAAGGCCGGCATCAAGGCCGGGGACCGCATCATCGAGATCGACGACTCGCTCGTGGCGGGCCGCCGCATTCCGCAGAACGAGATCGTCAAGCGGCTGCGCGGACCGCGCGGATCGACCGTGCGGCTGGGCCTCGGGCGGCAGCACATCCCCGATCTGGTCGAGGTGGAGGTCGTGCGCGGCGTCATTCCGATCCGCAGCATCGAGTCGACCTTCCGCATCAGCGGCACGACGGGCTACATCAAGCTGGGACAGTTCGCGCGGACGACCCACCAGGAGCTGTTGCAGGCCCTGGCGAAGCTGCGGGCCGAGGGGGTCGACCGGCTGATCTTCGACCTGCGCGGCAACTCGGGCGGCTACCTCGACCAGGCGATCCTCGTGGCCAACGAGTTCCTGCATGAGGGGCAGCTGATCGTCTACACCGAGGACCGCCACCACAAGCAGGTGCGCGAATACGCCGACGGCCGCGGCACGGCGCAGGAGATGGACGTGGCGGTGCTCATCGACGAGGGCAGCGCCTCGTCGAGCGAGATTCTGGCCGGCGCCCTGCAGGACAACGACCGCGGCACGATCGTCGGCCGCCGCTCCTTCGGCAAGGGGCTCGTGCAGCGTCAGATCCCCTACAGCGACGGGTCGGCCCTGCGGCTGACGACGGCACGCTATTATACGCCCACGGGCCGTTCGATCCAGAAGCCCTATACGATCGGTGACGAGGAGAGTTACGAGGAGGACCTCTGGCACCGCTACGAGAACAACGAGTGGTTCACGGCCGACAGCATCCATTTCGCCGATTCGCTCAAGCGCGTGACGCCCGGCGGCAAGGTGGTCTACGGCGGAGGCGGCATCATGCCCGACCTCTTCGTCCCGGTCGACACGACCGACGTGACGAAGTATTTTGTCGAGGTGGCGGGCCGCAACATCCTCTACCGCTATACGATCGAGTATGCCGATGCGCACCGCGATGCGCTGAATGCCGTGCGGACGATCGACGATCTGCAGCGGCTGCTCGACAGCGACCGCACGCTCGTCGATGATTTCGTGCGCTACGCCGCCCGCAAGGGGGTGGCGCCGCGCTACGGCGACATCGCCCGCTCGCGCAAGCTCATCGAGGCGCAGCTGCGCGCCTACATCGGCCGCAATACGGTGCTCGAGGACGACGGTTTCTATGCCAATATCTATCCGGTGGACAACGTGGTGATGCGGGCCATCGAACTCTTGAACGCTTCAGACTCTTCAGACACTTCAGACAATGATTAAAAAGATTTTCGGCATGCTTGTGGCTGCGGCGATCCTCGCCCTGCTGGTGCTGACGGTGCTCCATCACGACAACTACCGTTCGATGATCTGGACCGGGGCGGACTTCGGTCCGGCTGCGGCCGTTGTTGCGCCGGTCGCCGCTCCGGTTGCCGCGTCGGAAAACGCCGGTCCGGGTCCGGACCGGCAGTCAGGTGCTGCTCCGGTGCAGCCCGCGGAGAGCCTCTCCGTCGAACCGGCCGGTTTGGCCGGAGAGGGCGTGCCTGCGGCCGACTCGCTGCCTGTGAAGGAGTAGTCAGCAGAAGACGCACATCTGTTTTTGTCCGGTCCTGCATGCCTTTTGGCTTCGGCTCCGGCTGTCCCGCCACGAAAAAGCGCCCTCCGCGAGGAGGGCGCTTCGTTTTGCCTTTCGACTGCCCGGGAGCTTCCGCTTTTGTGCCGGCCCGAGCTGACGGGAATCAATAGTATTTGACCGGATGGCCTTCGATGGTCGAGAGGATGTTGTTTGCCGCCGACGAGGCGCCGATGCGGAAGAGGTCCGTCGTGAGCCACTCCTTGCCGAGAATCTCCTCGACGATCGTGTAGTAGAGCGCCGCCTCCTCGGCCGTGCGAACACCGCCTGCGGCCTTGAATCCCACCTTGCGGCCCGTCTTTTCGTAGTAGTCGCGGATGGCCTGGCACATTACCACGGCCGCTTCGGGCGTGGCGGCGACGTCGATCTTGCCCGTCGAGGTCTTCACGAAGTCGGCACCGGCGAGCATCGAGAGCAGCGAGGCCTTGCGGATCAGCTCCGGAGTCTTCAGGGCGCCCGACTCGATGATGACCTTCAGCACCACGTCCTCGTCCATCTCCGTGCGGATCACCTCGACCTCGTTGGCCGCCTCGTCGTACTCGCCCGTGAGCATGCGGCCCACGTTGAGGACGATGTCTATCTCGTCGGCTCCGTTCTCCACGGCCATGGCCACCTCGAGCGCCTTCACTTCGAGGTAGGTCTGCGAGGCGGGAAATCCTCCGGCCACCGACGTGATGCGCATGGGCGTGCCGTCGACGGCCAGCCCTACGGTTTCGACGAAGGCGGGGTAGACGCAGATCGACGCCACGTTGGGAATCTGCGGGTATTTCTCGTAGAATTCGGCCGCCTTGCGGGCGAACTCCGTGACGGAGGTGATCGAGTCGTTGCACGACAGGGTCGTCAGGTCGATGGCCGAATAGCAGAATTTGTAGACCTCGTTGTTGTGGTTGCGCTCCTGGGCAACCCGGCGGATACGTGCGACCTCCTCGTCGACACGCTCTTCGCTCCAAGCCGGAGCGTACTCGTTCAGATGATTGGCGTATTCCATAACTTCAAACGGCTGTTTTTACAAAAGTAGGAAAAATATTCGTTTTCGCATGCCGCTTCGGCTTTTTTTGCCCTCTCCGGGCAAAAAAAGACCTGACCGGCAGGGTCAGGCCTTTTTTCTCTCCGCGGGACGGATTACTTTGCCAGGGCCTTCAGGTTGACGTCCTTGGCAGCCTTTTCGGCCAGTGCGGGGTTCTTCGACACGGCGCTCTTGAGCTGGGCGTCGGCGGTCTTCAGGTCACCCTCCTTGGCGGCGATCACGGCGCGCAGGTAGTCGGCCTCGGCCGAGTTGTCCTTGGCAATGGCCTTCTTGGCGGCAGCCAGGTCGTTGTTCATCACGTCGACGATGGCGGCGTTGTAGCCCTCCAGACCGTTTGCAGCGGCCTTGTAGTTGCCTTCGGCGGCAGCCATGGCGGCCTTGGCCTCGGCGTCGGCTACCTGGGCATACTTCTTGGCCTCGGCGGTGTTGCCGTTGGCGAGGTTGGCAAGAATCAGGTTCTTGTTGAGCTCCTTCGACGAATCGCTCTTGGCAGCCATCTCGAACGACTTGAGTGCGGCGGCCTTGTCACCGACCTTCGTCTGGGCAACGCCGAGGTTGTTCCATACGCGGGCGTCGTTGTAGTGCTTCGAGGCGGCGGTCAGGATACCAACCTGCTCCTCGGCGCCGTCAGCCAGCGTCTCGGCGGCATAGAGGTACTCCTCGACGGTCAGCTCACCGCCGTTGCGGTAGGCGGCCATGATCTCCTCGTCGGTCTTGCCCTGGATGTCGGTCGTGTTGATGATCTGGGCGCGGCGCAGGGCGGGCAGGATATCCTTCTTCAGCTCCTCGAATACCGAAGCCATGTTCTTGATCTCCTTCTCACGCTCGGCGGGCGAGTTGTAGCGGCTCAGCACCTGGAGAATGACGTTCTTGTTCTGGATGTCGGACTTCTCGACCAGCTCCTTGAAGCCTTCCCAGTCCTCACCGTAGGCTGCGGCGTCGATCTCCAGACCGGCCTCCTTGAGCAGCTTGGCAACGACCTTCTGGCTCGACTCGCTGCGGGCCTTCGAGAGCTTGTCGTTGAACTTCTCCGGACCGTCGGGCGAAGCGTAGCCCTTCACGGCGATGTTCTGCGTGGCGCGCTCGTTCGAGAGGTTGGCGTCCACGTTCTGCTTGAAGGCGCCCAGGTCGGCGTTCTTCTCGTTGGCCTTCGTCACACGCGACGAGTTGATCGCGTAGAGCAGCTCGGTCTTGTCGATCTCGGTGGTCACCTTCTTGTAGTTGTTAGGCATATCCTCCATCAGGTCGCCGTACTTGAGGTCCTTCTGGAGCGTGTTCACGCCGTAGGCGATCGTCAGACCGAACTCGCGGGCGAGAGCGGCCTTGGCCTCGGCATCGTCACCGGCCAGCACGGCAGCCTCCTCCTTGGTCGGAACGGCACCCGTGTTGAGGTTCACGAGCGTGAACTCCTTGCACTTGCCCGACGGGCACTTGATCTCGGCACGCAGCTGCAGCTCGCTCTTGTCCATGCGCGAATCGTAGGGGAACTCCACGTGCTGCGTGAAGTTGCCGCCGTTCTTGGCGTCAACGACCGTATAGTTGTCATCCACCTTGGAACCCTGATAGTATTTGGTCGTACCGGCAACCTCGCCGCCCTCGAATACGATGACGGGCGTCACCTTGATGACGGCCTTTGCATTGAAGTACTCGACGGGGAAGGTGACGTTGATGTCGGCGGCCACGATGCCGTTGTTCAGCGTCAGAATCTCGGGAGTAACGCTCAGCTTCACATCCTCACGCTCCTTGGCCATCTTCTTGAAGCAATTGCAACTCGAGAATGCCAGGGCGGCAGCTACGAGCACCATGCTCAATTTCATGAAATTTTTCATAGGTTTGTTTTTAAGTGTTTATTTGTTGTTTGCCTTTGTTTCCTAAACGCCTCGTGTTCGTTCGGTTCCGCGGGGCCTGCACCCCCGCCCGGAACGTCGCAAATATAGAAAACTCTTGCTAATTGTGCAAAATTCCGGGCGGAATTTCGTAGCCTTTTCCGCCCGAAAATTGCACACAGACAGCCGTTTTACTCCTCCTTGCGATCGTGACGCTCGCGGCGTTCGCGGCGCTCGCCCCGCTCGCCCCGTTCGGGACGCGGACGGCGCTCACGCTCCACGTAGCCTTCGGGTTTGGGCAGCAGCGCCTTGCGCGACAGCTTGAGCTTGTTGGTCTTGGGGTCGACGCCGATGAGCTTGACATCGATCTCGTCGCCCTCCTTCAGACCGGTCTCCTCCATGGTCTCGAAGCGTTTGTAGTCGATCTCCGAGATGTGGAGCAGGGCGTCCTTGCCGGGCATGATCTCCACGAAGGCGCCGAAGGCGACGATCGAGCGGATCTTGCCGTGGTAGGTCTCCCCGACCTCCGGGATGGCGACGATGGCCTTGATGCGGCTCAACGCACCGTCGAGCGCGGCCTTGTCGACGCCGAAGATGTCGACGATACCCTTGTTCTCGACCTCCGTGATGGTGATGGTCGTGTTGGTGGTCTTCTGAATATCCTGGATGACCTTGCCGCCCGGGCCGATCACGGCGCCGATCATGTCCTGCGGAATGGTGATCTGGACGATGCGCGGCACGAAGGGCTTGTAGTCGGCGCGCGGCTCGGCGATGCACTCGGTGAGTTTGTCGAGGATGTAGAGACGTCCCTTGCGGGCCTGCTCGAGGGCGGCGGCCAGCACCTCGTAGGAGAGTCCGTCGACCTTGATATCCATCTGCGTGGCGGTGATGCCGTCGCGCGTACCCGTCACCTTGAAGTCCATGTCGCCGAGGTGGTCCTCATCGCCGAGGATGTCCGACAGCACGGCCCACTTGCCGCTCTCGGAGTCGGAGATCAGACCCATGGCGATACCCGACACGGGCTTCTTGATCTTCACGCCGGCGTCCATCAGGGCGAGGGTTCCGGCGCAGACCGTGGCCATCGACGACGAGCCGTTCGACTCGAGGATGTCCGACACGACGCGCACGGCGTAGGGGTTCTCCTCGCCCAGCGGGATCATCGGCTTCAGGGCGCGCCATGCGAGGTGGCCGTGGCCGATCTCGCGGCGCGAGAGGCCGCGTGCGGCCTTGGCCTCGCCCGTCGAGAAGGGCGGGAAGTTGTAGTGGAGCACAAACTGCTCGGTGCCCTGCACGAGCACCTCGTCCTTGACCTTCTCGTCGAGCTTCGTACCGAGGGTCACGGTAGCCAGCGCCTGCGTTTCGCCGCGCGTGAAGATGGCCGAGCCGTGGGCAGCGGGCAGGTAGCCCACCTCGCACCAGATCGGACGGATCTCGTCCGTGCGGCGGCCGTCCAGACGCTTGCCCTCGTCGAGGATCATGCGGCGCATAGCCTTCTTCTGCACGTCGTCGTGGAAATACTTGTGGATAAGCGGGGCCTTCTCGACGAACTCCTCCTCCGTGTAGCGGGAGGCGAACTCGGCCTCGAGGGCGTTGAACAGGTCCTCGCGCTCGTGCTTCATCGTGCCGCTCGTGGCGATGGCGTAGGCCTTGTCGTAGAGCTCGCGGATGATCGTCTGGCGCAGCTCCTCGTCGTTGACCTCGTGGCAGTAGGTGCGCTTGACATCCTTGCCCAGCTCCTTCGAGAGCTCGATCTGTACGGCGCAGTGCTTCTTGATCTCCTCGTGCGCGAACTTGATGGCGCCGAGCATCACCTCCTCGGATACCTCCTTCATCTCACCCTCGACCATGAGGATGTTGTCGATCGTACCGCCGACCATGATGTCCAGGTCGCACTCGGCCATCTCCGAGAAGGCGGGGTTGATGACATACTCGCCGTTGCGGCGGGCGACGCGCACCTCCGAGATCGGGCCGCCGAAGGGGATGTCCGATACGGCGAGGGCCGCCGAGGCGGCCAGACCGGCCAGGGCGTCGGGCTGAATATCCTTGTCGGCCGAGATGAGCGTCACGGTGACGTAGACCTCGGCGTGGTAGTCTGCGGGGAACAGGGGGCGCAGGGCGCGGTCGATCAGGCGGGCGACGAGAATCTCCGAGTCGTTGGCCTTGCCTTCGCGCTTCATGAAGCCTCCGGGGTAACGTCCGCAGGCGGCGTACTTCTCCTTGTACTCCACCTGCAGGGGCATGAAGTCGGTGTCGGGTTTTGCATCCTTGGCGGCCACGACGGTACCGAGCAGCATCGTGTCGCCCATCTTGACGACGACCGAGCCGTCGGCCTGCTTGGCCAGTTTGCCCGTTTCGATCTCGATCTGGCGACCGTCGGCCAGCGTGATGATCTTGCGGACTGCGTTGTACAGCTTCTTTTCTTCCATAAAAAATCTTAAACCTATAGTGTGTTCCAATTGTGATCATTTTAGAAAATGAAGGCAATCCCTCGCGGGAATTGCCCTCATCTCTTCCTCGCGGACTACTTGCGGAGGTTCAGCGTCTTGATGATCGCGCGGTAGCGCTCGATGTCGACCTCCTTGAGGTACTCCAGCAACTGGCGGCGCTTACCTACCAGGCGCAGCAGGGCGCGCTGGGTTCCGAAGTCGTGCTTGTTGCTCTTGAGGTGTTCAGTAAGGTGGTTGATACGGTAGGAAAACAGGGCAATCTGGCTCTCGGGAGAACCCGTATCCGTGTTAGACTTGCCGTACTTACCGAAAAGCTCCTGCTTTTTCTCAGCTGTTAAATAAGCCATTGTGTGTTAAGTTTATTTAAGTTCCACTCTACGACGCATTCCCCTTACCGTGAATAACGCCAGAGCGTTCGGCAAAGTTACGAATATAATTCATATGAAGCATGAAAAACCGAAAAATTATTTGCATTTTGCGCCGAAAAGTACCGGATGCGGAGGAAAAATCGTATTTTTGTGCCTAAACAAGTGAAAACGATGGAAATGAAAAGGCTTCTGGGCGGCCTGGCCGCCGGGGTGCTTGCGGCCGGCTGCGCCGGGCACGGGGAGTACGTGACCGTCGACGGCGCGATGCTGGGCACAACGATGCACGTCGTGGCCGACGTGCGGGGCGTGACGGCGCAGCAGCTCTACGCCGCCGCCATGGAGCTCGACCGCGAGGCCAAGGCGTCGATGTCGATCTTCGACCCGACGTCGCTGCTGAGCCGCCTGAACCGCAACGAGACCGATTCGGTCGACCGGCATATCGCCTTCAACCTCCGCCTGGCGGACAGCATCGGCGCCCTGAGCGACGGCCGCTACGACGTGACGGTCAAGCCTCTGGTCGAGGCGTGGGGCTTCGCCGGCCGGGAGCGCACGAAGGACCCGAACATCGACTCGATTCTGCGGTTCGTCGGGCGTGAGAAGGTGCGGATCGAGCACGGCCGCCTCGTTAAGGCGGACCCGCGCGTGCAGCTGGACTTCAACTCCGTGGCCAAGGGCTACACGGTGGACCTGCTGGCGGCGCTCGTCGAGCGCTTCGGCGCCCGGAACTACATCGTCGACATCGGCGGCGAGGTGCGCTGCCGCGGCGTCAACCGCGAGGGGCAGCCCTGGCGCATCGGCATCGAAACCCCCTTCGACGGCAACATGAGCGACGGGGCCTACCTCCAGCGGCGCATCCGCATGAATGCGGGCGGGCTGGCCACGTCGGGCAACTACCGCCGCTTCTACCTCGACAAGACGGGCCGCAAGGTGGCCCACACGATCGACCCCCGCACGGGGCGCAGCGTCGTTTCGCGCCTGCTGTCGGTGACCGTCGCGGCGCCGACCTGCGCCGAGGCCGACGCCCTGGGGACGATGCTGCTGGCCATGGGGGCCGACGATGCCCTCGCGGCCGTGCAGCGCCTGCCCGGCTTGCAGGCCTACTTCATCCTGGCGGGCGAACAGGGCGAGTACGAGGAGTACGTCTCGCCCGCGATGAAGCCCCTTCTCATGCAGTAGAACCCGTGTCCGGCGAGCCGGTCGCAAGACCCTTGGCCCGCCGGCACCCAATACGGAAGAGATTTGATGAAAACCGCCGTTTTTCTCTACAATACGCAGTCCGGCCGCGGACACATCGACCGCAACGTCGAGAACATCTGCACCGTCTTTCAGGCCTACGGATACGACGTGACGCCGCAGCTGATCGACTTCGACACCAACCCCTTCGACGGCAACGAGGGGATCGACCTGATGGTCGTCGCCGGCGGCGACGGCACGGTGAACTTCGCCGTCAACGCCATGAAGCGCAAGGGGCTCGACATTCCGCTCGGCGTGATTCCGGCCGGCACGGCCAACGACTTCGCCGGGGCGCTCGGCATGTCGGCAGACCCGCTCGAGGCGGCGCGCCAGATCGCCTCCGGATCGGAGGAGCGGGTGGACTGCGGCCGCGTGAACGACCTCTACTTCGTCAACGTCTTCTCGTTCGGGGTCTTCACGACCACCTCGCAGCGCACGCCCGACGAGCGCAAGCACCGCATCGGCAAGCTGGCCTACCTCGTCGAGGGGGTCAAGGAGTTCTGCTCGATGCACGCCATGCCGCTCGAGATTGTGGCCGACGGCGAGCATTTCGACCTGCGGTCGCTCATGGTGCTGATCTTCAACGGCGAGACGGCCGGCGGCTTCCGCCTGGCGCGCCGCTCGTCGATCAAGGACGGGCTGTTCGACTGCCTGCTGCTCGAGAAGAAGGACATCATCACCTCGACGCTGGCCATGGGCCGCTACCTGCTCGGCGGCAATCCGAAGATCGTGCGACAGCTGCGCGCCCGGCGGATCGACATCCACTCGACGAGCAACGAACCGACCGACGTCGACGGGCAGCCGGGGGCCGAATTTCCGCTGCATATCGAGTGCCTGCCCGGGGCGCTGCGCATCCAGTGCGAGACGCAGCGCGACTGAACGTGCGGCGACGATTTTGTGCGCGGATATTTGCGTAACCCGAATAATTGTTTACATTTGTCCGAAAAACCAACCACGCTATGGCCGACAGCAGCACGACACGCAAGGGCCGGGACGGTTCCCGCGAGGGCCTGCACAAGGTATCCATCTCCCGCATCAAGAAGGAGATGAGCGATGTTTTCTATCTCTCGGACGATCTGGTCATCACGACGCTGACGGCCGACAAGAACACCACGGCGGATTACCCGACGTCGATCGACGGCTTCACGGCGATCATCATGATGGCCGGAGAGGCGACCGTGTCGATCGACATGCAGAACTACAACGTGCGGCCCAACATGATCGTCTTCTTCAACCCCGATTCGATCATCCGCACGGTCAAATGCTCGTCGAACGCCGCCGCCTATCTGCTGGCCTTCTCCAAGTCGTTCGTCAACGAGATTCAGATCGACCTGTCGATGTCGCTGCCCGTCTACATGCGCTTCGGCAAGGCGCCCGTGCTGGAGGTGCGACAGGAGGATGTCGACGAGATCCGGCAGCTGTTCCAGCTCGTCAAGACGATGCTGCGCAGCGACAAGGAGCGCTACCGCCACGAGATCATCCGCACGCTCTTCACGACGGCCTTCTACATCATCACCGAGATCAACCAGCGCGAGCAGCCGGGCCGGATGAAGCAGGGGCGCTGCGAGGTGCTCTTCGACGAGTTCATGTCGCTGCTGCAGCAGTACAGCAAGCGCGAGCGCAACGTGAGCTTCTACGCCAAGCAGCTCAACATCACGCCCAAGTACCTCTCGTCGGTGGTCAAGGAGGTGAGCGGCAAGACGGCGGCGCGGTGGATCGACGAGTCGGTGATCCTCGAGGCGAAGGCGCTGCTCAAATACTCGGGCATGAGTATCCAGGAGATCGCCTACCACCTGAACTTCTCGACGCAGTCCTTCTTCGGCAAATACTTCAAGCAGCATACCGGCACGTCGCCCTCGCGCTACAAGCGCCGCGGCTGACGGCCGACTCCGGGTGTCGGAAAACACCGGGTCCGGGTTGCGAACGACGCAGCCCGGACTCTTTTTCGTTGCCCCCCGCCGTGTTGCTCCGGCCGTGCGGGGCCTTACTCCCAGTAGGTGTAGATCAGCCGGATGATGAGCACGAAGGCGATGCACAGCGCCACGAACGTGAACGATCCGAAGACGAGCAGGCTCTTCACGAGGGTCTTGAACCACCCCTCGCGGTAGACCGTGTGCGAGGAGAGGAGCATGTAGAGGAAGACCAGCGCGAAGAAGAGCTCGAAGCTGATGAGGATTGCGTCGTTGTTCTCCTGTGCCTCGGCGTAGTAGATCAGGATGGCGGCGGGTACGGCGACCAGCAGCAGGAAGAAGGAGTTGATGTGGATGGCGTGGACGAAGTGCTGCATGAAGTTCATCCGCCGCTTGTGGTAGGCCCACTTGAGCAGCAGGGCGAAGAGCGGCAGCAGGAACATCATGTAGAGGGGCGTCCACTTCGAGAGGTCGGCCAGCAGGTTGTTGACGAAGCTCTCCTGCTGCCACTGCTGTTCCAGCTGGTCCGGGTCGCTCTGCTTCTGCCGCCAGTCGTAGACCGGTGTGCGCTGCGGGTCGAACGTGCGCAGCAGCGCGAGCAGCTCCTCGTCGTACTCCTCAAGATCGAGCGCCTCCAGGCGGTCGGCGTCTTCGTCGTCCAGGCCGCTGAAGTCCTGCAATCCTGCGGCGGGGTTGTAGCGGGCGATCGTCTGCCGGGCGGCCGTGAGGTTCTCCAGGTCGCGCTCTTTGAGTGTCGTGCGGTAGAGGCACGAGTCGAGCAGCAGCCGCGGCATCCGGGTCATCGTCAGCCCGTGCCGGCCGCCGAACGGCGATTTGACCTGCAGCAGTTCCTCCGTCGGGATCTCCTTCAGCTCGAGCATCTCGGCGAAGCCCGTCCCGTCGTACAGGAAGACGCACGTGTCGGGCTGCGGCGCTCCCGAGCGCAGCTGCGTCAGGACCGTGTCGGGCAGGTGCTGCGGCTGGAGTGCGATCTCCCGCACGCTGCGCCGGGCGATGTCCGATGCGAACATGAAGAAGAGCGTGAAGAAGATCACCGAGATGAACATGTAGAGCCGGAAGGGATGGACGTAGGAGTTGATCTTCCCGGCGTTGAACTCGCAGGTCAGCAGCCCCGGGCGGCGGAAGAGCAGCCAGAGCGTCTGCCACACCTTGCTGTCGAACTGGTAGACGTTCTCGAAATATTGCCGGATGTATTTCCAGAAGGGCTGCTCGATGTCGAGCGCATACTGTCCGCAGCGGCTGCAATACATGCCCTGGAGCCGCTCGCCGCAGTTCTTGCAGTGGGTGTAGGCCGGGACGGTGCGTTTGCGGATGCGCTTGAGCCGCCTGTATTCGATGCGCCTGAGCAGCGCCTGCCTGCGGGCTGCGAGCCGCTCGCGCAGACCCGAGCTGCGAACGGCGGCCGCGGCCGTATGGTCTGCGGAGCCTTCGGCTGCGACGCATTCCGATGCACGGACGGCGGATCCGGAGCCTTCCGATACGGGTTCTGCCGCGACGTCCTGCTGCGGGACAGCCGCCTCGCCGGCGGGGTGGTGATGTGGTTCGGGTCGTTCGTTTGCCGGAGTCTCCGGCTGTGGCGTGCGCCCCTCTTCTGTCGGACGCTCCTGCTTTTTCATCGGGGTGGTTGATTGGGAATTGTGACCTGCAAAGATAATCTTTTTCGGCGGATTCCGCTCGATGAACGGGGCAAAAAAGCCCGGCGCGGCAGACGGGCCGCGCCGGGGTGCAGTCGGCGGGTTTGTCTCCGGTTATCGGAGCGCCTCGACGATCCGGTCGATCAGGGCGGGAATGGCGTGCTCGTCCTGCGCCGTGTAGAAGTTTCCGTCTACCTCCGTCGCATTTTCCGTGGCGACGGGTCCCTGCACGGCGGCGCGGGCCATCGGATGCACGGCGACGCGGCGTCCTTTGGCCGTTCCGGCGAATCCGAACATCAGTCCGGCGGCGCAGTGGCCGATCATCAGCCTGCCGCTCTCGCCGAAGCGGTTGAGCACCTCCATCAGGTCGCGGTTCCACGCCTCGCCGGCGTGCTCCGCAAAGACGGGAACGGCGTCGCCGCAGGCAAATACCAGGGCGTCGTATTCCGATTCGTGCCCCTTCAGGTCGGCGATCACCCGGTCGGCCGTCAGCGCCACGCCCGAGTTGGTTTTGATCTGCGTCGTCTCCGCCACGGCGAAGAGCGTGCAGGGAATCTTGTGTTCGTAGAATGTCTCCAGGTACTGGAACAGACCCATCCCGTTGACGGGATTCACGGCCACGACGGCCACCTTCTTTGCCATACGCTTGTTTTTTTTGTGTGAAATAACAGTTACTTTGGATAAGTTCGTTATCTTTGTATACGGCAAAGATAGCCCCTTCCGGTCGAACCTGCAAGAAGGCACCGGAATGTGCGTCGGTTACCTTTTTGTACGCTTTACTGAAAACGACGAAGATGGAATCTGAAAAAAATTGGACGAATTTTCATCCGACGGGCAGCTGCCCGGTCCGCGACGTGCTGGCCCGTCTCGGCGACAAGTGGTCGATGCTTGTGCTGATGACGCTGCACGCCAACGGCGTCATGCGCTTCAACGAGATCCGGCGGACGATCGGCGACATCTCGCAGCGGATGCTGACGGTGACCCTGCGCTCGCTCGAGCGCGACGGCCTGGTCCGCCGCGAGCTCTTCGCCGAGGTGCCGCCGCGTGTCGAGTACCGCCTCTCGCCGCGCGGTGAGAGCCTGTTGCCGCACCTCTTTTCGCTTGTGGAGTGGGCTCAGCAGCACAAGGAGGCAATCCTCGAGGAGCGGGCCCGGCAATAGGTCCGCTCTGGCGGGTTCTCCTTCCCGGATGCGGCATCCGCTCCGCCCGAGGTGCTGGCCCGTTCTGTACGGAAGCTGCGTTCGCTCTGCCGGAAGTTTACCCTCCCCCGCTCGGGAGACGTCTCCGTTCCGCCGGGGAGTTGGGCTTCGCGTTTTGGCCGGAACGGGAAAGAAAAAACCGGACCTTCCGAAAAGGAAAGTCCGGTTTTCGCGATTGACGACCGCGGTCCGTCCTATTTGCGGGCGGCCTTGGCGGCCACGGCCTTGTCCAGCTCGATGATGAAGTCCGAGAGGACGTTCATGTAGTTGATGAAGGCGTCGTAGGCCGAATCGTAGGGGTTGAAGTAGGAGTGCACGTCGCCGTCCGAGAGCCACTTCGTCGCCATGTAGTAGAAGTGGTCCGAGGTCTGCATGAAGCTCCACACGTAGTCGAAATCGGGGCTCTTGAGGGCCTTGATCTTCTCCTTCTGTGCGTAGAGCTTCGAGAAGGCCTCGTTCTGCAGCTCGTTGCCGAGCCATGCCGTCACGTCGCGCTCCTCGTCGGCCCACGACATCACGTGCGGGCAGTGCAGCACCGAGACGGGCTGGTGCTTCTTGGCCGTTTCGCTCACCGTGGCGAACTCCAGGCCGCTCTTCTTGGCGAGGATCGCCTTCGGCAGCGCCCGCATGAACTCGAAGATGCCCGTTTCGGCACCCTGGTGCTCGCCGAAGGTCTCGTAGTCCATGAAGAGGTTGATGACCTCACCCGGGGTATCCTCCGACGCAAGCCACGACACGTACTTGTCGGGCGTCAGCGGCCACTGGTCCCAGTTCTTGTCCGAGAAGCGGAACGCGATGTCGTCCGAGAGCTTGTAGTTGCGCAGCAGCAGCCGCAGCTTCTGGTCGATGGCGTTGGCGTAGACGTAGTTGGGCGACTTCCAGCCCAGCACGTGCTTGGCTCCCTCGGCCAGCATCGTGCGGAAGCCCATGCCGGCGACCATTTCGCCGATCTCGTCCGAGTAGATGAGCTCCGTGTTGCGGAAGGCGGTGGGCTTCACGCCGAACTCCTTCTTGAGCATCGCCATGTGGAGCTTCACCTGCTCGGTGAAGTCCTCCTTCGAGGCGAGCGAGGCGAGCGAGTGCGAGTAGGTCTCGGCCAGGAACTCGACGCATCCCGTGGCGGCGAGCTCCTTGAACGAGTCGAGCACCTCGGGTGCGAAGGCGCGGAACTGCTCGACGGCCGTGCCGGTGATCGAGAACGTGCAGCGGAACTTGCCCTTGTTCTCCTTGATGAGTTTCAGCAGCAGGGCGTTCATCGGCAGGTAGCACTGCCGGGCGACCTTCTGCATGATCAAGCGGTTGAGCAGGTCGTCCAGGTAGTTGTGGTCCTTGCCCATGTTGAAGAAGCGGTATTTCTTCAGACGCCAGGGCTGGTGTACCTGAAAGTATAAGCAGACGGTTTTCATAAGGTCAGTTTATTTTAGTGTTTCTTGTTTTCTTCGATTGCGGCTTCGTAGACTTTCTTGATCTTGGCTGCGGCGTCGTTCCACTTGAGGTTGGTGACCTCCTCGAGGCCCTTGGCGGCGAACATGCGGGCGAGGGCCGGGTAGGTGATCAGGGCGTAGATCGAGTCGGCAAGGGCGTCGACATCCCAGTAGTCCACCTTTACGGCGTAGTCCAGCACTTCGGCCACGCCGCTCTGCTTGGAGATGATGACCGGGACGTTCGAGCGCATGGCCTCGAGGGGCGAGATGCCGAAGGGCTCCGAAACCGACGGCATGACGTAGACGTCCGAGAGCTGGAACATCTTGTGCACGTCCTCGCCGCGGAGGAATCCCGTGAAGTGGAAGCGGTCGGCAATGCCCAGCCGGGCCACGCGGCGGACGATGTGGTTCATCATGTCGCCCGAACCGGCCATCACGAAGCGGACATTGGGCACGCGCTTGAGCACCTTGGCGGCCGCCTCGACGAAGTAGTCGGGCCCCTTCTGGTAGGTGATGCGGCCCAGGAAGGTGACGATCTTGTCCTTCACGCCGCGCTCGGGCGCCTCGGTCGAGTTCTCGGCGAAGCGCACGGCGTTGTGTACCGTGACGACCTTCTCGGGGGCGATACCGTACTTGTTGATGACGATGTTGCGCGTGAGGTTCGACACGGCGATCACCCGGTCGGCGGCCATCATGCCGGCCCGCTCGATGGCGTAGACCTGCGTGTTGACGTGCTCGCCGCTGCGGTCGTACTCCGTGGCGTGCATGTGCACGACGAGCGGCTTGCCCGAGACGCGCTTGGCGGCGATGCCGGCGTAGTAGGTGAGCCAGTCGTGGGCGTGGATCACGTCGAACTGCCCCTCCAGGTCGCGGGCCACCTGGGCTGCGACCACCGCATAGCGGGCCACCTCCTCCATGAGGTTGGCGCCGTATTTGCCCGAGAAGGTGTAGCGCTGCTTCCAGGCGTCGGTCGTCGACCAGGTCTTCTGTCCCGTCTTGACATACTGCTCATGGTAGCTCTCGTACTCTTCGGGCGAGATGTAGGGCACCATGTTGGAATCGATGTGGATGAACGACATCTTCTCCAGCACGTCGTCCGCTCCGCTGCCGGTCGAGCCGTAGAGCGCCTCCACGTCGCTGGCGTTGACCACATGGATGAAACGCTGGTCCTCGTCGCCGTAGGCGTGCGGAACCACGAACGTCACGTCGACGCCGTTGCGGGCCAGACCCCGCGTCATGCCGTAGCATGCCGTTCCCAGGCCACCCGCGATGTGGGGCGGAAACTCCCAACCGAACATTAAAACTCTCATAATTTATCTCCTCTAAATTTTAACTGTTTCTTCGTTCTTCGCCTGTACGCGTGGGGCGTTTCTCCCGGCTTCGAGCCGTCTCGCGTCCCGTACCACCCGCTCGGAGGCAGGTCCCTGCGGACCGCGCCTCTCCCGATTCTCTCCGATTGCGTGCGGACGTCGGACTTGTCCTCTTATTTCTTCTCCGTTTTTCTGACGGTGCGCCGTGCGGCGGGTTTCTTCTCTGCAGCCGTTGCGGGCTTCTTCTCCGTGCTCTTCTTCTCCGTTGCCGTTGCGGCCTTCTTCTCGGCGCTCTTTCCTGCGGCACTCTTCCGGGGAGCCCGGGCGGGCTTCTCCGCGGCCTTGTGCTCGTGTGCGAGGTGCCAGATGTCCAGCACGGCGGCTACGCTCCAGGCCTGCGAAATGGCGCCGCGGGGCGAGAAGGGAGGATCGGCGTCGAAGAGCTCGGCAATCGAGCCGATGCCGTAGCTCTGGATGTCCTCGTTGAAGTTCTCGAGCATCTCCTCGGCCTGCGGACGGAAGCGGTCTCCGTCGATGTCGAAGCAGGCGCGGACGTAGAACATCAGCAGCCAGGGCCATACCGAGCCGTTCTTGCCGGCGAAGTCACGCTCGGCGGGCGTACCGACCTGCGTGCCCCGGTAGAGCGGGTTGCGCGGCGAGAGCGTGCGCAGGCCGCGCGGGGTGAGCAGGTGCTGGCGCACCGTGCGGATCACTTCGAGCTGGGTCTCCGTGTCGAGCATCTTGTACTTCAGACCGCAGGCGATGATCATGTTCGGGCGGATCGACTTGTCGGAGCCGTTTTCACCCACGTAGTCGGCCAGATAGCCTTCCGGCAGGCGGAAGAGCTCGTTGAACGACGCCTTCGTGCGCTCGGGCAGCTCCTTCCACTCCTTGACGAAGTCCTTGTCGCCGTTGGCTGCGGCCAGTTCGAGGGTGTAGCATACGGCGTTGTACCAGAGTGCGTTGACCTCGACCTGGTAGCCGTTGCGCGGCGTGACGGCCACGCCGTCGATCACCGAATCCATCCACGTGAGGGGCTGGTCGGCCGAAGCCCACACGAGCCCGTTGTCGTTGAGGATCACGCGCCCGGCAACCCCCTTGCGGTAGTTCTCCAGAATGCCCTTCATGGCCGTTGCGTAGCGCTCCCAGACGGCCTTGCCGCCGATCTCCTTTTCGAGCTCCTGCAGCGTCCAGAAGAACCACAGCGGGGCGTCCGCCGCCACGGCAGCCGAGCCGTCGCCCGTGAACATGCCCTCCTTCATGTCGCGCACGAGCGTGTCGAGCGCGTCGATGCAGTCCTCCTTGTGGTTCTGGAGGATCGTGATGCCCGGCAGGGCGACGAGGGTCTGGCGCGTCGAGACGCCGTGCCACGGATAGCCCGAGATCACCTCCGTGCGGTTGCCCGGACGGCGGATCAGGAACTGGCGTGCCGAGTGCTCCAGGCAGCTGTGGAAGTCGACCTTGTGCGTGCGGCGGGCGATCGAGGCGGCGTATACCTCCTCGATGGTCTTCGTCGAGCCCATCTCGTCGAGCGAGGCAGAGAAGATGATGCTCTCGCCCTTCTTGAGTTCGGTTTCAAAGTATCCCGTGGTCATGAGGTCCTCGTGGCCGTCGTATCCGCGGGCGATGTCCTGCAGGTACTCGAAGTTGTAGTACCAGTCGGGGGCGGGGACGAACTCAGTTCCGGGCTTGCTCGTCTGGAGGTAGAGCCACGGGAACGACTCGTAGAGGCGGCACTTCACGCCGTTGACGGCGGGGTAGGAGTGGCCGCAGGCCTCCATGTTGGCGTGCGTGAGTTCGTGCTTGTCGCGGAAGGCGAGGAACGGGCGCAGGCGCAGTTTCGTCTCCGAGTGGGCGTCCACGAGCGTGTAGCGGATCATCAGCTGCGTGCGCTTGTGGATCCAGAGCATCTCCTTGCGGAGGATGACGCCGCCCACGCGGTAGGTGATCGTGGGGGTCGGCGTATACTCGAAGTCGGTGATGTACTTGTGTCCGCGGGGTTCGTAGACGCCCGGGAAGCGGTGCAGGGCCAGGTTGAACGCCTGGTCATGCTGGATGATGGTCTCGTCGAGCGACGAGAGCAGGACGTAGGTCTTGTCGCTCTCGTCGATCGGGGCGACGATCAGTCCGTGGTAACGGCGGGTATTGCAGCAGACGATGGTGGTGCTCATGTAACCGCCGATGCGGTCCGTGGCGAGCATCTCACGCTGGAGCGAATACTCGAGGTTGCTCAATTCGCTTTTCTCGAAAGTTAGTGCTGACATATTTCTGGTTTTTACGGTTCGCTCTATAAAGATATTGAAAATTTCGCGTTCCCGGAGCGGGTTTTTTGAAAAAACAACATCTTTTTTGTCCTCTTCTGCCGTTTTTTTTACCGTCCGGAGCCGTTATGCCCATTTCACGAGGGCGAAGTCCATGCGGTGCGGCAGATTCGGGTTGCTCGGGTAGACACGCAGCGCCACGTCGAACGTACCGGTCTCGTCGGGCGTGTAGTCGAGCGTGTAGGTCACCAGACTGCCTTCCGTCTTGACGCGTTCGAGCTGGATCGTGCGGATGACGTTGACGCTCTGTCCGCCGACGATCTGCTGGGCGATGACCATCTCGACGCCGATGTCCTCGGGCTGCAGGTTGGCTACGTCGAGCTTCACCTCGAAGTGGTATTTCTCACCCACGTAGACGGCCTCCTTGTTGATCGTCACGCGCTGCACGTCGACGACGCGCACCTGGTCCCATGCGGCCGAAACCTTGCGTTTCCAGGCGGCGATCTCGCGGGCCAGCTTGTAGCCGCCCTCGACGATGCGGTGCTTGCGTGCGGCGAGCTTGTTGTAGAAGCGGTTTTCGTAGTCGATCAGCTGGCGGTTCATCGTGAAGTTCGCGGCGATGTCGGCCACGCACTTCTTGATCGAAGCCACCCACTCGTGCGGAATGCCGTCGGCGCTGCGGCGGTAGTAGAGCGGTGCGATCTGCTCCTCGATGGTGTTGTAGATCATCTCGGCGTCGAGTTCGTCCTGGAAGTGCTGGTCGGTGAAGGTCCGCTCCATGGGCAGGGCCCAGCCGGCCCCCTCCTTGTAGCCCTCGACCCACCAGCCGTCGAGTACCGAGAACTGCATCACGCCGTTCATGACGCACTTTTCGCCCGACGTACCCGAGGCCTCGAGCGGACGCGTCGGCGTGTTGAGCCATACGTCCACGCCCTGGACCATGCGGCGGGCGAGCTCCATGTCGTAGTTCTGCAGGAAGATGATCTTGCCCACGAACTGCGGCATGGCGGCCACCTCGACGATGCGCTTGATGAGGTCCTGTCCCGGCTTGTCGTTCGGGTGTGCCTTGCCCGCGAAGATGAACTGCACGGGGCGCTCCTTGTTGTTGACGATGGCCGAGAGGCGGTCGAGGTTCGTGAAGAGCAGGTAGGCGCGCTTGTAGGTGGCGAAGCGGCGGGCGAAGCCGATGGTCAGCACCTCGGGCTTGATGCCCTCGATGATCTGCAGCATCTGACGCGGCGAGTCGAGACGCACCTGCTTGGGGTCGCTGTAGCGTTTGCGGATATGCTTGACGAGGCGGTTCTTGAGCTTCATGCGCTCACCCCAAAGCTCCTCGTCGGGGATGTTGTGTACCTTCTGCCAGGCCGGGATGTCGTAGACGTGGCCCTCGAACCCTTCGGGGAAGTAGCGGGCGTAGAGGCGGCGCAGCGACGTGGCGATCCAGGTCGGGAAGTGCACGCCGTTGGTGACGTAGCCGATGTGGAGCTCGTTCTTGAAGTAACCCGGCCACATGTTGCCCAGAATCTCCTTCGACACCTCGCCGTGGAGCCACGATACGCCGTTGACCTCCTGCGAGAGGTTGCAGGCCAGCACCGACATCGAGAACTTCTCGTTCGGGTCGTTGGGGTTGGTCTTGCCGAGGTTGATGTACTGCTCCCAGGTGATGCCCAGCACGTCGGGGTAGTGCGACATGTACTGGCGGATCATCGACTCGGGGAAGGCGTCGTGACCGGCCGGCACGGGCGTGTGCGTGGTGAAGAGCGACGACGAGCGGATCACCTCCAGTGCCTCCGAGAAGGAGAGCTTCTTGTGGTTGACCAGTTCGCGGATGCGCTCGATGCCGATGAAGGCGGCGTGTCCCTCGTTGCAGTGGTATACGTCGTGCTTGATGCCGAGCTTGCGCAGGGCGCGGATGCCGCCGATGCCGAGCAGGATCTCCTGCTTGAGGCGGTTCTCCCAGTCGCCGCCGTAGAGGTAGTGGGTGATCTGACGGTCCTCCTCGAGGTTGTCCTCGTAGTCGGCGTCGAGCAGGTAGAGGTCCGTGCGGCCGACCTGGCACTTCCAGACGCGCGCCGAGAGCGTGCGGCCCGGGAAGGCGATGGTCACCGTGACCCAGCCGCCGGCCTCGTCACGCACGGGCGAGATGGGCAGCTTGAAGAAGTTCTGCGCCTCGTAGGTCGCTTCCTGTGCGCCCTGGGCCGAGAGCCGCTGCGTGAAGTAGCCGTAGCGGTAGAGCAGACCCACGGCCGTCATCGGGACGTTCTTGTCCGACGCCTCCTTGAGGTAGTCGCCGGCGAGGATGCCCAGACCGCCCGAGTAGATCTTCAGCGACGAGTGCAGGCCGTACTCCATCGAGAAGTAGGTGATCGAGGTCGCCTTCGGATCGGGTTTTTCATTCATGTAGTCGCGGAACTGCGCGTAGACGCCGTCGAGTTGTGCGAGGAAGACGTCGTCGTGCTCGAGCTCCTTGAGGCGCTCGACGCTCAGCTTGTCGAGGAAGACGATCGGGTTGCGCTCGCACTCGGTCCAGAGCGTCGGGTCGATGTTCTCGAACAGGTCGCGGGCGCCCGGGTTCCAGCACCACCAGAGGTTGCGCGAGAGCTCCTCGAGGGCGTGCAGGCGCTTGGGCAGCGTCTTGTCGACCATCATGCGGTTCCAGTTGGGTTTCTCGACGAAGAGCTGCTGGCGCACGAAGTTGATCTGCTCGGTCTTGGCGCCGCCGTCGTCCAGCACGGCGCGGTTCGTGCGCACGATCGAGCTCTCGATCGCATCCGAGTAGGCGTCCTCATAGGCCTTGTAGAGGTGCTCCCAGAGGGCCGTTTCGGCGATCTCGTAGGCCGAGACGCGCGCCTCGTTGACGTGCTTCTCGTCGAGCAGGCTGAAGCGCAGCAGCGCGTCGGCGATCTGCTGCTCGGCCTCCTTGTCGTTGTAGTCGTCGCGGCGGATGATCTCCACGCCGGTGTGCGTGCGCTGCTTGCTGACCCAGAGGCCGAAGCCGGCGAGCGTCGTGGTGATCGTCGGGACGGAGAAGGCCACCGACTCCAGCGGCGTGTAGCCCCACGGCTCGTAGTAGGAGGGGAAGACCGTGACGTCCATGCCGACGAGCAGCTCGTAGTAGTCCTTGTTGAAGATGCCGTCGCTCTTGTTCAGGTAGGTGGGCACGAAGATCACCTTGACCTTCGAGTCGGCCGTCGTGAGCACCGACCCGGCCAGGGCGTTGACGATGGGGTCCCACGTCTGGTTTTCCAGGTAGTGTGTCGAGTATTTGTACTGGCTGTCGTCGATGGGCTTCGACGGGTCGGCCAGATGGGCCTGCAGGTCGACGCGCGGGCCGCGGTTGCCGGCCGGCACGGTGATGTAGGCGAGCACCTCGCGCTGGAGACGGTCCGAAGCGGCCAGCTGCTTGAGCGACTCGATGAAGACGTCGAGCCCCTTGTTGTGGAACTCGTAGCGGCCGCTCGTGCCGATGATGAGCGGATCGGTGGCGAACTTGCGGCCCAGGCAGGCCTCGGCCACGGAGATCATCGCCCGGCGGGCCTCGGCGCGCTTGGCGACGTACTCGTCGCCGCTCCATACGAAGTCGTTCTCAAAGCCGTTGGGCGTCACGCCGTCGACCTCGCGGCCGAGCAGGTACTTGCACTCCGAGGCGGTGATGTCGCTCACGGTGAGGAACTCGTCGTGGTATGTGGCGGCCATCTTCTCGATCGAGTGCTTGGCCGTGACGTTGAACTGGCGGGCCAGCTCGTCGGCGTTGAACTTCGAGAGGTCGTTGTAGAGGGGCAGGCGGTTGCCGGCGATGCAGCGGCCCATGATCGTGGCGTGCGTCGTGAAGACGGTGGCCACATAGGGGGCGTGCAGACGCAGGTAGAGACCGCCGGCGGCGGTCATCCATTCGTGGAAGTGGGCGGCGACCTTTTCGGTGGCCGTGCAGAAGGTATCGACATAGGAGGCGATGACCTTGCCGGCGGCCCAGCCGAAGAGCACCGGCTCGATGTAGTCCCACTGTCCCGAGATCGAATCGACGTGGTAGCTCTCCCACAGGCTCTTCAGGATTTCGTCCTTGCGCGGGATGAGCGACGAGAAGTCGACGAGGATGACCATCGGCTCGCCCTTGATCTTCCAGCGTCCCACGCGGATGCGGATGCCCTCGTTGTAGACGTTCTGGCGCCATGCCTTCAGCAGGTTGGGGTCCTCCTGGAATTCGGGGTTCACGCCCTCGTGCGAGAGGTCGGGACCCAGCAGAATATAGCGCTCTCCGAATTTGCGGATGGCGGTTTGCGTCTTGGTCGAAATGACGGTGTGGATACCGCCGACTTTGTTGCATACCTCCCAGCTTACCTCGAACAGGAAGTCGGGGGACAATTTCGCATTGCTCATATACTTTTGTAGTTTTTCCGTGATCCGGTTTGATTTCCGGCCGCAAAGGTAATACTTATAATTATATAAAACAACCCGAAATGCAGTTAATAAAATTATTTAAGAATAACTTAACATTTCAGGGTCACGAATTTGGACCTTGCATCAGGCCTCGAACAGCGATTCGATGACCGCGTCGCTGACGAGGAAGCGTTCGGGCGGAACGGCCATGCGTCCGGACGAAATGCGCAGCGTGCCGGCCGCAATCCACCGGGCGGCCTCGCGCCGCAGCCGCTCGGCGCGTTCCGCACCGAAGCGCTGCCGCAGCTCCTCGAGGCAGATCCCCTCGGCCGTGCGCAGCCGTGTGAGCAGGTACTCGTTGAAGCGGTCGTGCTCGGTGAGCTGCTCCGCTTCGGCCTCTTCGCCGTCGATGTAGCGGGCGACGGAGGCGACGTTCCAGTGACGCTCCCGCCCGTCGAAGGAGTGGGCAGCGGGCCCGATGCCGAGGTACTTTTCGCCGTGCCAGTAGGCGGCATTGTGGCGGGCGCGGAATCCCGGGCGGGCAAAGTTCGAGACCTCGTAGTGCTCGTACCCGGCCCCGGTCAGCGTGCGGTGCACGGTGAGGAACTCCTCCTCGCTCACCTGCTCCTCCACGGGGCGGAAGCTGCCGCGGGCCGCCCGCCGCCCGAAGGCCGTGTCGGGTTCGACGGTGAGGTGGTAGGCCGACACATGCTCCGCCTCCAGCGCGAGGATGCCGTCGAGCGTGCGGCGCAGCGAGTCGCCGCCGAATCCCGGGACGCCGAAGATCAGGTCGACGGTAAGGTTGCCGAACCCCGCCTTGCGGGCCGCGCGGACCGCCTCGACGGCCTGCCGGGCCGTGTGGCGGCGATTCATCAGGCGCAGGCAGTCGTCGTCGAGCGACTGGATGCCGATCGAGAGGCGGTCGATGCCCGCCTCGCGCAGGGCGTCGAGGTAGCGGGGCGTGAGGTCGTCGGGGTTGGCCTCGAGCGTGGTCTCCTCCGTGGCCGAGCAGTCGAACAGCCCGGCTGCATGGTCGAGCAGCGCCCGCAGCTGCTCCGGCGTGCAGAGCGACGGGGTGCCGCCGCCGAAGTAGCGCGTGCGGACCGCCTCGCCGCCGAGGTACTCCCGGCGGCTCTCCAGCTCGCGGTGCATCGCCTGCAGCGTCTCCGGGAGCCGCGCCGTTTCGACGCTCTTGTAGAAGTCGCAGTAGGCGCAGATGCGCTTGCAGAAGGGGATGTGGAAGTAAAGTCCGGCCATGGCTATCAAAATTAGCAAAAAAATCGCTCCTCCGGCGCAATTTTATCGGAAAAGCGGACGTTTTGACATAAAAGTTGCATCGGGGAGCCTTGTCTGCGTGTGTCTGCTGCGGCCGCACCGGGTTGCGGCGTGGTGTGCCGGGCGGTTCGGCCGGGTGCATCCGTCCCCGGGCGGAGCCCCTTGCCGGGTGTTTGATGAGGCTGCTATGGTTCTGTGATTTAGTCGGTTACATGGGGAGTGAAAAATAATAAAATTTTTTTGTAATTTTTACTGTTATTTTTTTCACAAGTCTGAAAGTTTTTCTACCTTTGTGCCGTCGGAACTCGGTTTTTCCGGGCGACGCGGGGGGGTGCCGCGTGAGGCGACGATCCCCGGCGGCCGGTGACGGGAAGGTCCGGTGGACGGTCTCGGACGGGACGGTTCGGTGGTGATCCCCGGCAGCCGGTCTCTGATGGGAAAGTCGGGTAGCAACCCCCGGCAGCCGGTTTCTGACGGAAAGACCCGGCGACGATCCCCGGCGGATGTCTCCGACGGAAGATGCCCCGCAGAGGGGCTGCGGCAGGCGGGCGGAAGCCCGGCCGGCAGAAATAATAAGGTTTTTGAGGTTTTATTAAATAACAAACGACTATGGACAAGATGGATTTGAGAAAGTACGGGATCACGGGTGTGACCGAGATCGTGTACAATCCCTCCTACGACGAACTCTTTCGTGAGGAGACCAAGAAGGGCCTGCGCGGCTACGAGAAGGGTCAGCTGACCGACATGGGTGCCGTGAACGTCATGACGGGCGTCTACACGGGCCGTTCGCCCAAGGACAAGTTCTTCGTCATGGACGAGACCACCAAGGATACGATCTGGTGGACCTCCGACGAGTACAAGAACGACAACAAGCCCGTGACGAAGGCTACGTGGAAGGAGCTGAAGAAGATTGCCGCCCAGGAGCTCTCGGGCAAGAAGCTCTACGTGGTGGATACCTTCTGCGGCGCCAACGAGAACACGCGTCTGAAGATCCGCTTCATCATGGAGGTGGCCTGGCAGGCACACTTCGTCAAGAACATGTTCATCCGTCCGACCGACGCCGAGCTCGAGGAGTACGGCGAGCCCGACTTCGTGGTGCTCAACGCCTCGAAGGCCAAGGTCAAGGACTTCAAGCGCCTCGGTCTGAACTCCGAGACGGCCGTTGTCTTCAACCTCACGGAGAAGATGCAGGTGATCATCAACACCTGGTACGGCGGCGAGATGAAGAAGGGTATGTTCTCCTACATGAATTACCTGCTGCCTCTGAAGGGCATCGCTTCGATGCACTGCTCGGCCAACACCAACGAGAAGGGCGAAACGGCCATCTTCTTCGGTCTGTCGGGTACGGGCAAGACCACGCTGTCGACCGACCCGAAGCGTCAGCTCATCGGTGACGACGAGCACGGCTGGGACGACGACGGCGTCTTCAACTTCGAGGGCGGCTGCTACGCCAAGGTCATCAACCTCTCGAAGGAGAACGAGCCCGACATCTG